>MDSY01100729.1_pt1 | contig 14061 bp, 13 predicted proteins | sample 811131 | NCBI WGS metagenome assembly MDSY01 (sample SAMN05326643, study PRJNA326480) | marine metagenome | isolation source: seawater | place: Atlantic Ocean: South West | collected 2010 | reverse complement strand
TGCAGCTGTAGCTCAGTTGGTTAGAGCGCCTGTTTGTGGAACAGGAGGTCGGTGGTTCGAGACCACCCAGCTGTACCAAAAAAATGAATAAAGAAAAAAAATTTAAACCTTCTAAGGAATTACCCGCAGGGTTCATAGATAGGCAAGAAAAAGAATTGTTAACACGCGACTTTATAATTTTTAATATTAAAGAAATTATGATCAAGTACGGTTTTCAATATCTTGAAACTCCAAGCTTTGAGTATACAGATAGTATTGGTAAGTTTTTACCAGATAAAGAAAGACCGGATCAGGGAGTGTTTTCCTTTAAAGATGAAAAAAATTGGCTATCTCTCAGATATGATCTCACAGCTCCTTTAGCAAGATATGTTGCAAAAAATTATCAGGAAATACCTAAACCTTTTAAACGCTACCAACTAGGAACAGTTTGGAGAAATGAAAAACCAGGGCCAGGTAGGTTTAGAGAGTTTTTGCAATTTGACGCTGATTTTATTGGTACAAAAAACTTACAGGCAGACGCAGAACTGTGTATTTTAATTTCTGAGATTTTAGAAAAATGCAGTTTATCAAAAGATGATTATACCGTTAAGATTTCATCAAGAAAATTTACAGAAGAACTATTCAAAGAAATTAAAATAGATTCTATCGAACAAACTTCTATAATTTTACGTGCACTTGATAAAATTGATCGACTAGGCTGGGAAGAAGTTAAAAAAATTTTAGGAAAAGGTAGAAAAGATAGTTCTGGGGACTTTACAAAAGGAGCAGAATTAAATGAAAAACAAATTGAATTTATAGGCAAAAAAATTAATGATAAAAGTTCAAAAACTAAAGATATTTTAGAAATTATTAAAATATTTGATGCTTATGGTTTTAAAAATTATATATTTGATCCTTCGGTAATTAGAGGACTTGAATACTATACCGGTCCAATTTTTGAAGTTAATCTCAACTTTGAAGTAAAGAATTTAAAAGGAAAAATAATACAGTTCGGCTCAATCGGAGGCGGAGGACGCTACGATAATCTTGTGAGTAATTTTGGAAATTTAGATTGTCCAGCTACAGGTATTTCTATAGGTATCGACAGGCTTGTATACGCACTAATGCAGAAAAAAGATTTTAATATTAAACCTTCAAAACCAATTGTTGTCTGTTGCTTTAACAAAGAAAATATAAAAGAATATGTAAATATATTAAAAAAACTAAGATCTAAAGGTATTAGTGCGGAGATTTATCCAGGTGAAGGAAATTTAAAAAAACAAATGCAATACGCAAATAAAATAAATTCACCAGCAGTGATACTATATGGAGATGATGAAATAAAATCTGGAAAAGCAACTCTAAGAAATCTTAAAACCGGAGAAGAAAAATCTATAGAGGTACAAAATTTATCAAATGAAATCAAAAAATTATTCTAAAAATCTTTTAAATCATTTTAAAAAAAGAGGGTACAGAGTTAAAAGTTTTGACAATATTATAGAGTCAAAGATTATCATAGAAAGATCGGGAGAAATATTTAAAAAATCACTACTTTCTTTCGAGGATGAAGATGGAAAAAGTTTTAGCTTAAGACCTGATTTAACTATTTCCGCATGTCTAGATTACATTAAAAATGTTAAAAGAGGTGAATATAAATATACTTACTTCGACCAAGCATACAGAAGAACTTTTGGTAAAGAATCTCTAGTACGCAATCAACTTGGCTGCGAAATAATAGGCTCAGACTCTAAAAACGCAGACGTGGAAATTATCAACTTAATTGATGTTTCGTTGGCCAAAGTAATTAAAAACCAAACAATTATTAAAATTAACGATCTAAACCTATTCAGCATTCTAGTTGACTCTTTGAAACTTCCTTTGAGGTGGAAATTAAGATTAAAAAGACATTTTTGGAGGCCAGAATATTTTAAAGATTTATTACTAAGGTTAGAGACAGGATCAGATCTACAAAAAAACGTGTTTGAGTTAGACAAAAAATCATATTTAAGGATGAAGAAATTAGATAAAAATAAAAATATTTCAGGTAGAAAAATTTCCCAAATTTTAAGTAGATTTGAAAAAAAAATAAAAGAGCCAAGATCAAGTATAAACGGCCAACATGTGAGTAAAATAATAAAAGAATATTTGAAAATAGATTGTAAGTTGAAATACGCAAAACAAGCTCTTAATAAATTTGAAGCTAAGTATAAATTAAATTTAAAAATAAATAAATTTCATTTATTTGAATTAAATTTAAAAAATAAAAATGTTATTTTTTCAACAAACGCAGGTAGGAGCACGGAATATTATACTGGATTAGTCTTTGAAATTTATAAAAAATCTAAAAATATAAACTTAGCTTCCGGCGGTAGGTATAACAATTTAATGCAAATTCTTGGTTCTAAAAGAAAAATTCCAGCGATAGGTGGGGCAATTAATTACGACAATCTATTAAAAATATGAAAAATCAAATTTTAAAAATAGGCATACCTAGCAAAGGGAGATTAAAAGATAAGTCTTTGTCAACATTTAAGAAAAATAAAATTAATATAAAAAATACGAAACGTAGTTATATAAGTGAAATTAAAAATTTTAAAGAAAATGAAGTAGTTTTTTTGCACGCAAGAGAAATAATAGAAAGACTATCAGATGGTTCACTTGATATTGGAATTTCAGGATATGACTTATTAAATGAGTCATTACCAGGCATTAAAAAAAATATTCAAATTTATAGACGTCTAAATTTTGGATTTGCTAAACTAGTTGTGGCAATTCCGAAAGATTGGATCGATGTTCAGACAATTGCAGATCTTGAAGAAATCTCTTTTAACTTTAAGAATAAAAATACTGGTAAATTAAGAATAGCTACAAAATATCCAAATCTTACTAATGATTTTTTAACATCTAAAGGAGTCACTCAATACAAAGTGGTTAATAGTCTAGGTGCTACAGAGATTTATCCTTTTACAAATCAGTCAGAAATTATTACAGATATAACTTCTACTGGTGCCACCTTAAAAGCAAATAAATTGAGAATTTTAAAAGACGGTTTGATACTCAGTTCATCCGCGTGTGTTTTAGTCTCCAAAAAATCATTAAGAGACAAAAATAAGAGATTAATATTATTAAAGTTTTTGAAAAAATTAAATAAGTAGATATTATTCGAATAAAAACATGTACCCGTATGCAAAAATTACGGCAGGTATTGCGCTGTATAGAGTTGCAATAACTGCAGCCCTAGGCGCGAGAGCTATTGCTGGAAATAAAGCATCCCCATCATTTGATATAGCATTACCTATCTCCGCAGATAATGGAATAAAACCATTTAAGTAAAAAGTTGTGACTACAATCTGAGGACCACAACCAGGTAAAAAACCAAATAGAATTGCTATCAAAGGCACAAAAGGCAACCAAATATCAAAAAATGTTTTTAAGTCATAAGATGTAATATAAATAAAAATTTCAAAAACAAGAAAGCCACAGATAACCCAAGTTGTTACAAAGTTTGTTGTGTCAACAACTCTTGATAAAAGATTTCTAGTTCTATCCGTAGAACACTGAAAGTCACTTAATGGATTTAAAGACCACATGAATATAGACAATATTGCTCCAGCTAAACCTAAGGAGGCAACAAGACTAAAACCTTCAGGTATTTTTAAAATTTGATCAAGGTCTTGTTGAAAAGCAACAAATACTCCAACGATAAATCCAGGTAAAAAAATTAAAGTCCAAAAAATATTAAATTTAGAAACAAAGGTTTTTTTTAATTTTTCAAACTCTACTGTGATTTTTGAGTTGCCCTGTAAATAAGAAGTTCCGTGAATTTTATCAACTATGTACCCAGTTAAAGTTCCTACAGTGGCGCCTAAAGCAAAAATAAACAAACCCGTTATAGGTTCAGCAGCTAAAAGTAAAAATGCTGCATCACCCATTGTTGCTGTTAAAACCGCAACTAAAGAGCCAAAGCTTATTCTGCCTTGTATATACTGAGTTACAACAATTATAGCCCCACCACAACCAGGCAGCGCTCCGAGCAAGGAAGCCATTACGACATGAAATTTTTTTGTTCTATCCAAAACGTAAGGAATATTAAATCTAGTTAAGGTGTCCATGCCAATAAAAATAAACAGTGTAAATCCAACAAAAACAGAGACCTGAAGGTATGCATCAATTAAGGATTGTCGCACTACATCACCAAATGCATTGGCTTGAAATGCCATTATAAGAATAGCGAAACCCAAAAAGGATTTTTTTAAGAGCCGACCCTCGTTGGCAATTAAAATGGTTTTTTTTTCAATAACTGCAGCTATAAATGCATTCATAATTTTAGATTATAAACATTATAAAGTAAAAATTGTATAAAATGCAAGTATGAATTGTTTTGTATTTAATGGATTTTTAGTCTAGCTGAGAAGTAACAAATTCCCAATTTATTAATTTTTCTATAAAAGCTTTAAGGTAGTCAGGTCTACGATTTCTATAATCTACATAATATGAATGTTCCCATAGGTCGCATCCTAAAATCGGCTTCATATTATCTATCAGGGGATTAATAGCGTTGGCAGTTTTTGTTATAATTAATTTACCATCTTTTATCGACAACCAAGACCACCCCGAACCAAATTGCGTAATACCAGCTTGTATAAAATTACTTTTAAATTGGTCAACACTTCCAAAATCTGAAACAATTCTTTTTTCTAATTTAGGAGGTATATGCCCGCCTCCATTTGGCTTCATACATTTCCAAAATAAATTGTGATTCCAATGTTGACTAGCGTTATTGAAAATACCTGCTTTTGAACTGTCGTTAGAGGTCTTTTTAATAATTTCATCTAAAGTCAATTCAGCTAACTCAGTATCTTTTATAAAATTATTAAGATTTGTTATGTATGTTTGGTGATGCTTACCATGATGCAGATCTAAGGTTTCTTCTGACATAATAGGAGCTAAAGCATTTTTTTGATAATTTAATTTTGGTAATTCAAAAGTCATCAGTTTTATTAGCACAAATTTATATTTAAAAAAAACTCCAGATTGAAGCACCCATAGTGAACTGATATTTTTCTATTTAAAAATACTAAAAGCACAAAAAAACCCTCAGAGTTTTTCTGAGGGTTTTCTAATTTGTTTAATATGTGTTTTATTAGAGCTGTGGGGGAGTACCCGTCTTACATTCCCATACCGCCCATACCGCCCATACCGCCCATACCGCCCATACCGCCACCCATTGGAGGCATAGCAGCGCCAGCATCTTTTTCATCAGGCTTGTCAGCAATCATAGCTTCTGTTGTAATTAATAAACCAGCTATTGAAGCTGCATCTTGTAATGCCGATCTAACAACTTTTAATGGATCAATTATTCCTTTTGAGAACATATCTACATACTCTTCGTTTTGAGCATCATAGCCTTGGGTTGCTTTTTTACCTTCAATAAGTTTTCCAACAATAACCGAACCGTCAACACCAGCATTTGCTGTAATTTGTCTTATTGGTGCTTGAAGAGCTTTTTTAACAATTTCAACACCAGCTTTTTGATCATCTCCTTTTACTTTAAGAGCGTCAAGATCTAGTGAAGCATAAAGTAATGCACATCCTCCGCCAATGACAACACCTTCTTCGACCGCTGCCCTTGTCGCGTTTAATGCATCCTCAACCCTATCTTTTCTTTCTTTCACCTCTACTTCTGTTGCGCCGCCAACTTTAATTACAGCAACACCTCCAGCAAGTTTAGCTAATCTTTCTTGAAGTTTTTCCTTATCGTAGTCAGATGTTGTTTCGTGTATTTCAGATCTTATCTGATTACATCTGGCTTCAATATCTGACTTCTTGCCTTCACCGGCAACTATTGTACTGTTTTCTTTGTCAATTTTAACTTTTTTACAAGAACCAAGATCACCAATTTTAACATTTTCTAACTTGATGCCCAGATCTTCTGATATAACCTGTCCCCCAGTTAAGATTGCAATATCTTCTAACATTGATTTTCTTCTATCACCAAACCCTGGAGCTTTAACTGCCACCACTTTAAGACCACCTCTTAATTTATTTACAACTAATGTTGCAAGAGCTTCTCCCTCGACATCCTCTGAAATAATCATTAATGGTCTATTTGCCTGAACGACAGACTCCAATAAAGGAACCATTGGTTGTAAATTAGCAAGTTTTTTTTCAACTAGAAGAACAAGTGGATTATCTAGTTCTGTTATCATTTTTTCAGTATTTGTTACAAAGTACGGAGAAAGATATCCTCTATCAAATTGCATTCCTTCAACGACATCTAGTTCTGTTTCTACACTTTTTGCTTCTTCAACTGTAATAACTCCCTCGTTACCAACTTTTTGCATAGCTTTAGAGATCATATCTCCTATTGATTTTTCTCCATTAGCAGAAATTGTTCCGACTTGAGCAACTTCTTCATTTGCCTTCACTTTTTTTGCAGATGACTTTAGTTTTTCGATAACATTTTCTACGGCTTTATCTATCCCACGTTTGATATCCATAGGATTCATTCCAGCGGTTACATATTTTAAACCTTCGGTAACAATAGCTTGGGTAAGCAAAGTTGCTGTAGTCGTACCATCACCAGCGTTATCATTTGTTTTATTAGCAACTTCTTTAACCATTTGAGCACCCATGTTTTCGAATTTATCCTCAAGATCTATTTCTTTTGCGACGGATACTCCATCCTTAGTAATACGAGGAGCCCCATAAGACTTGTCCATAACAACGTTACGACCTTTTGGTCCTAATGTAACTTTTACTGCGTTTGCTAAAATATTTACTCCATTAAGTAATTTTGTTCTAGCTTCAGTGTTAAATTTTATTATTTTTGACATTTGTATCTCCTTTTAATTGAATTATTTTTTGCTTTTAGATATTCCCATGATGTCGGATTCTTTCATGATGCTATATTCTTTACTGTCGATTTTAACTTCCGTACCTGACCATTTTCCAAACAGCACTATGTCTCCGATTTTTACATCCATTGGTGAAATTTTTCCATCTTCCGACTTTGATCCTGGTCCCACAGCAACTACTTCGCCCTCTTGCGGCTTCTCTTTCGCTGTATCAGGAATAATAATTCCTCCAGCTGTTTTTTCCTCGCTATCTAATACTTTTATTAAAACTCGGTCGTGTAAAGGTCTAAATTTCATATTTTGCTCCTGTAATTTGTATGTAGGCTTGATATGGTGAGTTTTAATTAAATTGCAAGGTCAAAATTAATTATTTAAGGTTAAAATTAGCTTGATATTGCTATATTTTGTTATCTTTTCTATAAAGGTTCAATAAGGAGCCAATAAAATTGAAAAAACTCGAACATTTATCTGAAATTTATAACTTATACGACACGTACATAATCGATCTTTGGGGAGTGATGCACAATGGTATTAAGCTTAATGAAAGAGCTATAGAGGTAATTGAAAACTTAAGTTCAAAAAATAAAAGAATAGTATTTTTATCAAACGCCCCAAGACCAAGTAAAAATGTAATTTGGTTTTTAAAAAAGTTAAAAATGAAAAAGAAATTCTTAAAAAATGTTTTTACCTCAGGTGAAGCTGCTATTAAATCTTTAAAAGCAAAAAAATTTGGTGAAAAATTTTTTCACATAGGTCCAGAAAGAGATTCACCACTATTTCAAGGACTTGAAAAAAATAAAACAAACATGACCAACTGTGACTTCATACTTTGTACTGGATTATTTGATGAGCACGAAGACTTGGAATATTATCGAAATCTATTTAAAGAAAAAGTTAGTAAAAAATTAGTTTGTACCAACCCCGATCTAACAGTACATAGAGGAAATAAGAAAGAATTTTGTGCTGGAAAAATAGCAGAAATTTATAACTCGTTAGGCGGAAAGGTAATTTTTTTTGGAAAACCATATAAAGAAGTTTACAATTTAATATTAAAAAAAAATGAAAAAAACTTAATTATAGGAGACAATCTAAATACAGACATTAAAGGCGCTAATAATTTAAATCTAGATTCTTTATTTATTACAAATGGAGTTCATAAATTGGAGTTTACAAGTGAAGAGGATTTATTGAAACTATTAAAAAAATATAATGTAATTACACAATTTTTTCAGAAAGATCTTTGCTGGTAAAATGTTGATATTTAATAATTTAGATAAAATCAAAAAGATTAAAAGTTCTGTAATTGCAATTGGTAATTTTGATGGTTTACATTTAGGACATCAAAAAGTTTTAAATCAAGCCAAACATAAAGCTAGAATAAATAAAAAATTTTTTGGCGTTGTTACGTTTGAGCCTGTGCCAGTTATGTTTTTTAATAAAAAAATTAAAAATCATAGAATTAATAGTCTTGAACAAAAAATAAATTCTTTTAAGAATTTAAAATTAAATTTTTTACTAATAATTAAATTTAATAAAAAATTTTCTAAAATGAACTATAAAGAATTTATACACAAAATTATTTATAAAAAATTAAACTCTAAGTTTATTTTTATTAGTAAAAATTTTCGATTTGGTAAAAATAGAGAAGGAGATATTAATAAACTTATTAGTAATGAAAACACATATTCTTATAAAACCTGCATACAAAAACCGTTAAAAAATAATAATAAAGTTCTTTCATCATCGACTATTAGAAAAGAAATTTTAAAAGGTAATATTGAGAAAGTTAACAAGTTACTGGGAAGAAAATGGTGTATTGAAGGAAATGTAATAAGAGGAGAAAAAAGAGGTAGAAAAATTGGCTTTCCAACTTGTAACGTAAGGTTGAATGATTACGCTTTACCAAAACTAGGAGTTTACGCAGTAAAAATTGAAGTAAATAAATTGAAACGACTAGGGATAGCAAATATAGGTTATAGACCAACGTTTAAAGGAAAAAGCTTATTATTAGAAGTGAACATTTTTGGTTTAAAAGCTAATTTGTACGACAAGAAAATAAAGGTTAATTTTATTAAATTTATTAGACCAGAAAAAAGATTTAATAATGTTGACAAACTTAAGATACAAATAAAAAAAGATATTATTAAAGTAAAAAAAATAAAAAATTAGATGTCCAAAGATAATATACAGCTTCCTAAAACAGCTTTTTCAATGAAAGCCAATTTACCAATTAAAGAGCCTAAAATTTTGGCAATGTGGGAAAAAGAAAAAATATTTAAAAAAATAAGAGAAAATTCAAAAGGACGAGAAAAATTTATCCTTCATGATGGGCCACCTTATGCAAATGGGCATATTCACATGGGGACTGCGCTAAATAAAATCCTTAAAGATATTATAATACGTTTTAAACAAATGAATGGTAAAGATTCTGTTTATGTTCCTGGCTGGGATTGTCATGGTCTCCCAATAGAATGGAAAATTGAAGAGAGATATAAAAAAAAGAAAAAAAATAAAGATGAGATTCCAGTGAAAGATTTCAGAAATGAATGTCGTGAATTTGCAAAAGAATGGATCGAAGTTCATATTAAGGAATTCAAAAGACTTGGTGTTTCAGGTGATTTTGAAAATTATTACTCTACGATGAGTTTTGATGCAGAGGCACAGATAGTAAGAGAACTAGGAAAGTTTCTTATGGACAAAAGTCTTTACCAAGGTTTTAAACCTGTTTTATGGTCTACAGTTGAAAAAACTGCTTTAGCTGATGCAGAAGTGGAATATATGGATCATACTTCAAGCACAATATATGCGGCTTTTAAAGTTAAATCTTCTAAAAACGATTTTCTAAAAGATGCAAATATAATTATTTGGACCACAACACCGTGGACTATACCTGCTAATAGAGCTCTAGCATTTAATAGCAGCCTAGAATATTCAGTTGTAGAAATTGAAGAATTAGAGAATTTTAATAGTAAAAAAATTGTAGTAGCAAGTAAACTTTTAGAGTCAATTATTGAAACCTGCGGAATTAAAAAATCTAAAATTTTGAATAAATTTAAAGGATCTGAATTTGAAGGAACGATATGCAGTCACCCATTCGTTAAAATTAATTTTGATTATGATATTCCAATGCTTGATGCCAGATTTGTTACTCTTGAACAAGGAACTGGAATAGTTCATTGTGCACCAAGTCATGGCCCTGATGATTTTAATTTATGCCTTAAAAACAATATTCCATCACAGTATACAGTTGATAATGCTGGTCTCTATACTAAAGAAGTGCCTAATTTTACCGGAACACATATTTTTAAAGCAGATCCCATTGTTATAGAAAAACTTAAAGAGGAAAAAAGATTGTTAAAAGATGACAAATTAAGACATAGCTACCCCCATTCCTGGAGGTCTAAAGCTCCATTAATATACAGAGCTACCCCTCAATGGTTTATTTCTATGGAAAAACACTCACTAAGAGACAAGGCAATTAAAGCAATTAAAGAAACTTCATTTTATCCAAAAAAAGGAAGAGAAAGACTAATGTCAATGATAGAGAGCAGGCCAGATTGGTGTGTTTCGAGACAAAGAGTCTGGGGAGTTCCGTTGCCAATTTTTATTAACAAAAAAACCAAAGAACCTCTTAGAGATGAAAAAGTTATTGAAAGAATTGCAGAAATATATGAAAAAGAGGGCTCTGATTGTTGGTTTGTAGATAAGCCTGAAAGATTCCTAGGAAAAGATTACAAATCAGAAGACTATGAAAAACTCAACGATATCGTTGAAGTTTGGTTTGATAGCGGATCAACACATAGTTTCGTTTTAGAAAAAAGAAAAGATTTAAAATGGCCTGCCGACATGTATTTAGAAGGTTCTGATCAGCACAGAGGTTGGTTTCATTCATCACTGCTTGAATCATGCGGAACAAGGGGCAGAGCTCCCTTTGATAGTATATTATCCCATGGGTTTGTGGTTGACGGCAAAGGTTTGAAAATGTCTAAATCAACGGGAAATGTTATTTCACCTGAAGATATTTTAAAAAATTTTGGTGCTGATATACTTAGAGCTTGGGTGGCTTCTTCTGATTATGCAGAAGATTTAAGAATAGATAAAACTATTTTAGCACAGCATGCAGAATCTTACAGAAAGATAAGAAATACCTTCAGATTTATTCTTGGAAATATAAATGATAATTTTGTAAAACAAGATTTCGATAAATTGGAGATTAATAATTTACCAGAATTAGAGAGATATATTTTGCATAAATTATTTTCTATAGATAAGTCAATTAAAGAAAACTTAAAAAATTATAATTTTCATAAGCTATACAAGGAGTTATTTAATTTTTGTTCGCAGGATTTGTCCTCTTTTTATTTCGATATTAGAAAAGACGTCTTGTATTGTGACAGCCTAAGCTCTAAAAAAAGAAAAGACTGCATAATTGTCCTTAATATTATAATAGATTGTTTATTAAAGTGGTTTGCGCCAATATTTGTATTCACTACAGAAGAAATTTATGAATTATTAAAAAAAGATAATAAACAAAGTGTACATGAGTTATCTTTTTTAATCATTCCAAAAAAATGGGAAGATCAAAGTCTAGATGAGAAATGGAAGTTACTTTTTAAAATAAAGCAGGAAGCAAATATAGCAATAGAACAAAAAAGATCTTCTAAGGAAATTGGTTCTAGTCTAGAGGCTGATATAGAAATAACAATTGATAGTAAGCAGTATGATTTATTAGATGGCTTAGATTTGCCAGAATATTTTATTACATCAAAAGTAAAGAAAATAAAAAATAACAGTGAGAATAAACAAACTAAAATTTTAGTTAAAAAAGCATCAGGAGAGAAGTGCCCCCGATGTTGGAAAATATCAAATGGTAAGTGCATAAGATGTGAAGAAGTAATCAACTTAGCTTCTTAAAAAATGGAAAAAAAAAATATTATAACAAATAAAAACGTAATAAGTTTATTTATAATTTTTTTAGCTTTTCTTTTTGATAGAATTTCAAAAATAAAAGTTATTAACCATCAAGAAAAAAATAATTCTATATATATAAATGATTATTTAAACTTTGATTTAACTTGGAATTCCGGCATAGGATTTGGATTATTGAATTTTGAAGCTAATTTTATTTATCATCTAATTTCACTGGTAATATTATCTGTTATATTAATGGTTTTTTACCTATTAATTACTTCGGTAAAATTTGAAAAATACTTATATTCTCTTATATTAGGTGGCGCATTAGGAAACTTTTACGATAGAGTTATTTACTATTCTGTTCCAGATTTTATAGATTTTCATATTGAAAACTATCACTGGTTTACTTTTAATATTGCAGATATATTTATTACAACTGGAATAATTTTAATTATATTTAATCAACTTATTACCAAAAATGAAAAAATTTAAGATATTTATATATTTGATTATATTAAAAATTACTGTCGTTGGATGTGGCACCATGAGTGAAGTTGGTAAAGTAATGAGAAATGAAAAAACTAACTCAACTGATGAATTTTTAATTCAAAAGAAAGATCCTTTAACAAGACCTCCAGATTTTAGAACTTTACCGTCTCCAAATTCCACAGTAGAAAAATCAAAGCAAGAAAAAGACATCAACTCTATTTTTAGTAAATCGACAGAAATAAAAACAAATGAAAAAAATTCTTCAATAGAAGAATCAATTCTAAAAAGAATTAAATAGTGAAAAAAAACAAATCAACTCTTATTTTTAAGAATCGTATTTTACCCCCACACACTAACAAAAAGATCTTTAGCAAAAATTTAATAAAATTATCGAAATTCTTAAAAGAGATTTCTGTAAACATAGATGGGAAAAAAGATGCATTCAATGTTTTTAGCAAAGAATATAAACTTGGATTTAAAAAAGAAAATATTAAAAAATATGATCACTTTAAAACAGTAGTTATAATTGGAATGGGAGGATCTATCCTTGGTGCAAAAGCCATTTATTCATTTTTAAAATATAAAATAAAAAAAAAGTTTATTTTTTTTGACAATTTGGATGACATGAAAATTAAAAGTTTTATGAAAAAAAAAAGTTACAAAAATATACTTTTTGTAATTATATCAAAATCTGGAAATACTATTGAAACATTAGTTAATTTAAACTTAATGAAAAAAATTAAATTATCTAAATTTAATTCGATCGTAATTACTGAAAATTCTGACAACGCTTTGAGAAACTTTGCTGACAAACATACAATACCAATTATATTTCATAAAAATTATATAGGTGGAAGATATTCTGTTTTATCAGAAGTTGGGATGTTACCTGCGCTATTAATGAATCTTAATATTAAACTATTTCAAAAAAATCTTTTAGCTCACTTTAAAAATAGCGTAGTAAAAAAAAGTGTTTCCAAAATAGCTCAAATTTTTATGTCAAGAAAGACAAGCTCCTTGATTCTTTTTAATTATTGTCCTGAATTGAATGATTTTGCTTTTTGGTATCAGCAATTAATTGGGGAGAGCCTTGGAAAAAAAAATAAGGGTCTCATGCCTATAGTTTCTGTAGCTCCAAAAGATCACCACAGTTTACTTCAAATGTATTTAGATGGACCGAAAGATAAATTTTTTTACATTATAAGCTCAAGAGAAAAAAAAAGCTCTAATATGAAAAAAGTAATGTTTAAAAAAGATTTCAATTTTTTAAATAATAAAAAACTCAATAAGATTATACTTTCACAAAAAAAAGCTTTCATTAAAGTACTATCAAATAAAAATATTCCATTTAGAGAGCTGGAAATCAGTAAGTTTGATGAAGAAACTATAGGAGAATTATTTTTTGTCTCAATTTTAGAAACAGTTCTTATTGGAAAACTAATGAAAATAAATCCTTTTAATCAGCCAGCTGTCGAAGAAGTAAAATCATTAACCAAAAAGTATTTAAACTAATCTGCCAAAAATTATCTTTGACCTTCCATAATTTTTAACCAATATTGTATTCAAAACTTCATTCAAATTTGTTTGAGATTTTTTTTCTAAGTGTATTATAGCTAGATGATCTTTATTAAAATCAATTGTTTCTTTTATTAAAGCTAAATCTTTTATAAAATAATTATCTGAAAAAGGAGGGTCTAAAAAAAAAATATCAAATTTGTTCTTTAAGTTTTTTTGTTTTAAAAACTTCTCAACAGAATCTTGGTAAATAGAGCATTTGTTATTTATTGAAAGAAAATTGATATTTTTTTTTAAAATTTCAGTG
>MDSY01024844.1_pt1 | contig 14061 bp, 11 predicted proteins | sample 811131 | NCBI WGS metagenome assembly MDSY01 (sample SAMN05326643, study PRJNA326480) | marine metagenome | isolation source: seawater | place: Atlantic Ocean: South West | collected 2010 | reverse complement strand
GTCTTCGTTTGGGCACGGTTTTCCCTTGCACGAATTCGTACAGATCAAATCCTGGAATTCGGATGGCGCATGCTCTTGCCGCTCTCTGTGTTCCAAGTTGTGCTTTCGACCCTCTACCGCCTGTTCTGGTTCGACCCGTCAGGCCTAAGCGACACTGCAGCCGGCGGCAATGCTTGGATGATTCCAGGCCTTGAAGTCCCGTTCGTGTTGCCGCTGTTGACCACAATTGTGTGGTTGGGCATCTTCTTCTTGCTCTTGAACGATGAAGACAAAGACGCCGCTCCAGATCGTATGTACCACGTGTACACATTACAGCCCGCAGGAACGCACACTCCGGGAAAGGACTGAGGTGATTTAGAATGCCAATGCACCCCCACGCACGACCTAATTTCAGAAACTTGTTTTGGTACCCGTTCAAGATCACCTTGATTACGGCACTACGAACGTTCCCCATCTTTGGAAAACTGTTCGGTAAGCGCCTCGCCATGGGATACCACAACACGGAACACCCAGAATTCTTGAGCGATGGCGACAAAGTTCGAGCTGGTAAAACATCTGAGTTCAACGACATTGGAAACCAACAATTCGCACCCGACCGAGTCACATCAGATCTCTTCCCTACCCTGTGGAAGCCGCAAACCGTTCAATACCCGTATGAACGCCTCGAGGAAATGGAGCCCTGGCTCTTCGTCCCCGGGAACTACAACGGGAGAATTGGTGTGATTTGGGAAACATGCACAGCGTGTAAGATGTGCGTCAATATTTGCCCTAACGATTGCCTTCACATGACGACTGAATTGCGGGTTGACGTGCTCGACAATGCAGAAGGTGAACACGAAGGCCTTGGTTCTGAACTTGAAGTCGGTGGCCATGCTGCCATGCTCCAACCAGAAGTAGCAGCTACGCTCGAAGATTTCAATCTTGCAACCGCTCACACTGATACTCCAAACGAGTGGCGATTCGCAGAAGTGCTCGACCTTTCTGGCAGCACCGCAACGGTTCGCTGGAATGATTCTGGCGAGGAAGTTGAGGTTGAACAGAGTGAACTTCGAGTTGCTGACGATCAAATTGTATCGGGTCGTATCGACCTAGGCCGCTGCATGTTTTGCGGATTATGCATGGAATCTTGTGGATTTACCTCGTTCTTCATGACCAACGAATATGATGGCATGTCTGGATTTACTCGTCAAGAACTTTGGTTTGACGCTGGGCGCACCCGTGTGCTTCCAGGCGTTCACCAAGAAGCGGTTGATACTGAACTCGCTAAGCGAGCCAACAAAGAGCGCGACAAGCGAGCAAAGAAGGCCGCACGAGCAGCAAAGGAAGCTGCTAAGGAAACCGCTGAGGAGAGTGCTTGAGATGGACGTGGCACACGTTGCAGAACTCGGAGTGTTCTTCCTGTTTGCCACCATCGCACTCGGTGGGGCATTGGGGCTCATTCTCGCTCAACGCGTGGCCCACTCAATGCTCTCGCTCATCTTCAGTTTCATGGCGGTCTCCGGGATTTTTATCCTCTTAGGGGCTGAATTTCTTGCCGCCATTCAAATTCTTGTCTACCTTGCGAGCGTCGGACTTGTTGTGCTGTTCGGCATCATGTTGACCCGCCGCCAAATTCTTGAGGAGGACTTCGAATGAAAGTCCTCTCTTTGGCCACCCGTATGGGCTTACTCGCCCTTGGTGTGATCCTTGTCTCAGTGCTCAGCGCAGACGCGGTTTGGGCCGATGGCAGTGAAGAAGAGCCAAGCACCAGTGGTCTTGCCGATGCTTTGCTTACCGATTGGGCCCTGCCCTTGCTTATCCTCGGCGTCTTGATGTCAATAGCCATGATTGGTGCCGCCTACCTCGTTCGTGACGAACGAATGGAGAACCTTTTGTGGGAATTCGGAGTTGAAGAAGAATGATTGATCCAGCATTGGTTTCCGGACTTTCTGCTCTTATGTTTGTCATTGGTCTCGGTGGAGCGTTCACACGAAAGAACGCCATCATCGTCCTCATGTGCATCGAATTGATGCTCAACGCTGCGAACATGCAGTTTGCGGCAGCAGCCGTCCATCACGGCGATACCACCGGATGGGTCTACACCATTTTTGCCATCGCCATCGCGGCCAGCGAAGTTGCCATAGGATTGGCGATTTTCTTGGCCATGTATGGTCAACACGACACGATTTCATTGGACGATGTGGCTGTCCTCAAAAACTGAGGTGAGATGATGGCAGGTTCAGTACTCGACGACATCGCAACTCCAGAAGTTTCAGAATTTGCGCCCCTCATTGTGCTCTTGCCAATGGTTGCGTTTGCAGTCATCCTCTTCCTAGGGCGTGTATTCAACGGAAATCCAACGTGGAAAAACAACGTCAAGGAAGGTGGCATCATTGCTCTTGGAGTCATGAGCGCCGTTCTTGTGCTCTCACTTCTCTTGATTGCAGACTTCATCGGTTCAGTTCAAGCAGGGCATGATTCAGTGTTCCACTGGTTCACATCTGGGGTTTGGGACGGGACATCTGCGGGCGTATCCACCGATAAATTCGGCTTCGGCATTTATGTTGATCACATTACCGTGATGCTCTTGTTCGTTGCAGCCTTCCTCTGTTTGTTGATTAACGTCTTCAGCATTGGTTACATGAACACCGACCCGATTAACGATAACCGGAACCACCGATTCTACGCGGAATTCACATTGTTTTGTTCCGGTATGCTCGGTATGGTCCTTGCGGATTCCTTCCTTTGGTTGTTTATCTTCTGGGAAATCATGGGTCTCTGCTCTTACCTTCTTATCGGGTTCTACTATGAACGCCCAAGTGCAGCCTATGCGGCAAAGAAGGCGTTCTTGACCACCCGTGTCGGGGACGTGTTCCTGATGGTTGGTCTTGTGATGCTCTGGGACTTGTTTGGTTCGCTCGACTATGTGGTCGTCTTTGACTCGTACAACATCGAGACTGTCGCTGCACAATCTGCCGGCACCCTACAATGGGCCCTTGGACTGATGTTCATCGGTGCGGTTGGCAAGTCGGCTCAATTCCCACTCCACGTTTGGTTGCCCGATGCAATGGAAGGACCAACGCCAGTTTCTGCCCTCATCCACGCTGCGACCATGGTCAACGCAGGCCTCTACCTCGTGGCCCGTATGTTCCCGTTCTTTGGAGCAGAAGCCTTGCACGGCGACCTTGCTGACCTCGCCTTCATTATCGCAACCATCGGTGGTATTACTGCTGTTATGGCAGCAGCCATCGCCTTTGTTCAAATGGATTTGAAGAAAGTCCTGGCGTACTCAACCATGAGCCAACTTGCCTACATTTTCACAGGTCTTGGGTGTGCCATGTATCTGGCCAACACGCTGTATTGGCATGAATACCTTCCAGACGGCGTCAAGAACCCCGATTATTACGACAACCACTACATCGTCATCGTTGCGTTCGGTGCTGCACTGTTCCACTTGTTCAACCACGCTATGGCGAAGGGTATGCTGTTCATGGCCAGCGGTTCTGTGATTCACGAAGTGCACCATGCACACCATCACCTGCACCACCATGACGACCATGGTGACGACCACGGTGATGATCACCATGACGACCACTTTGACGCCCAATCCATGGAAAATATGGGTGGATTGGCCTCCAAGATGCCCATCACCGCAACCGCGATGCTTGTTGGTTCGGCTTCCATTATGGGTCTGCCATTAATCGGCGGATTCTGGTCCAAAGAAGGCATCATCGCTAACGCATGGCGAGTGGCGCAAGACGATCCACGCTTCCTCCTGCCTGCTATGTGCGTGTTGATTGGGGCTGGAATGACTGGGTTCTACATGTCCCGAATGTGGCTCAAGACCTTTGCAGGAAAGCCAAACAACGAGGTTGCCGCCCATGTTGGACCAACCAATACATGGATCAAGACGCCTTTGTTCATACTGACCTTTGTGAGTCTGTCATCGATTATCTTCGCCGGAATGGGCTTTACGCATTGGGCTCCGGATGAAGGATATGCATTCATGTCAGAGAAGTCCCTCGTTGATGGAATCATTTACGAATTAGGCCATGCCTTTGCCAATGAAGTCCCATACTTCTTCATCATCACCTACATCGCCATCGCCCTTGGCGCAGTAGCTGGCCCCGGCCTTGCTATGGCCCTCTATGGTGGGAAACTCGAGGAAGGCGAATCTGCCAAACCCTGGATGACACCCGTCATCAGCCTCAACGCTTGGGTCAAGAATCGGTTCAACTTCGACAACAGTGCTTTTGCTGAATCGACGCTTGCAGTCGCCCTTCAAAACCGGCTGTACATCGACCATTACTATGACCTAGCCATGATCAAGGTCGTTGCAGGACTCTCGACCAAGGCAGCTCAGGCTGATTCAGACGTTATCGATGGGACCATCAAGACCATCGAGACAGGTTCGCAATCGCTGTCCACAGTGGTTCGCTCACTGACAACAGGGTCTGCTCGGGATTACATTCTGATGGTTGCCGTAGGTATGTTGGCGATCTTCATGCTCGTATGGGGGGTGGCTTGATTGTTCGAAGCTGGTACCGATTGGATTTCGATGCAACTTGTTGGGTTCCCAGTGGTTGCAGGAATCGTCCTGTTGGCCTTTGTTGCGAACGCCAAGAAATCGGCTCATGAAAAATTGAACAACCCAATTCGAATGGCAAGTTTTGCCTTTTCGCTCGGTTTGTTTGCCTACACCACGGCCATGTTCTTCGATGTCTTTGCAGACATCACAAGTTCCGGACTTGCGTTTAACAATTACAAATTGCACGATTCCTACGAGTGGTTCCCTGCCCTTGGCATTCACTGGACCGTCGGGTTGGACGCATTGTCGTTCCCAATGGTATGGTTGACTACCTTCCTGCTTCCAGTGACCATCATCGCCACCTGGCATGAGAAAAACGGGGCGACCTACTTCCCAACGCTTTTGCTAATGGGTGGTGCACTGATTGGTGTCTTTGTCTCACTCGACTTGTTCATGTTCTACGTGTTCTGGGAATTGACATTGATTCCAATGTTCTTCTTGATCCTCAACTGGGGCGGAAAAGACCGCAAGTATGCATCTCAGAAGTTCTTCATCTACACCTTCACTGCATCCGTTGTGATGCTTTTGGGTCTCGTGACGCTCTACTTGATGCAACCAGACCAAATTGGAACCGGCGGAAAGTACGGCACCTTGACTGGACGAACCTTCGATATTCCAACCCTCGTTGAACACGCTACGGCTGCCAACCAAGACGGTTGGTTCCTCGGTGAAAGCATGCAGAAGGTGCTCTTCGTCATGCTGATGCTTGGGTTCCTCGTGAAGTTGCCAGCGGTCCCATTCCATACTTGGCTTCCCGATGCTCACGTTCAAGCCCCAACAGGCGGTTCGATGCTCTTGGCTGGTGTGATGCTCAAGATGGGTGCTTACGGTATGTTCCGTCTGCCACTGAGCATCTTCCCACACGCACTGCAACACTTCCAGTTAGCGCTCATGATCTTCGGTATGGTCTCCCTCGTTTGGGGTGCCGTTGTCTGTTTGGGTCAAACCAACCTCAAGAAGATGGTCGCTTACTCCTCCGTGTCTCACATGGGTGTGATCCTCATCGGTATCGCAACCATGCAACCAATGGGCTGGGCTGCTGCTCTGTTCATGATGTTCGCTCACGGTATCATCAGCCCAATGCTGTTCGCTGTGTGTGGCGCTTTCAAGCATCACTACCACAGCATGGAGATTGGCGCTATGCGCGGCATGGCAAAGCACTCGCCATGGCTTGCTACCTCGATGATGTTCGCTTGGATGGCTTCACTTGGACTTCCACTGCTCGCAGGTTTCGTTGCTGAATTGATGATGTTCATCGCTTTGTGGTACTTCATTGACCTTCAGGGATGGAGTGTCTTGTGGATGGTTGGTCCTGCCTTGGTTTTGGCCCTCACCGCAGCCTACTACCTCTGGTCGATGCAACGCACGATATTCGAAGGCGGCGATGAAACTCAACCGCCTGCATCGCTTCACGGCGACATCGTACCCGACATCAGCAATGAAGAGAAAATTGCCATGCTCATCCTTGCAGCGTTCACGATTCTGTTCGGTGTCATGCCTTGGATTGGCCTTGACATGATGGATGATTACTGTCGAACCTTCTTCGAACACATGATTTCGAATGGTATTTTCAAGGGAGGTGCCTGATATGGAAATCACAAAAGCATTCAGTTCTGAGTTCTACAGTGCCCTCTTGCCTGAAATGCTGCTGTTCGCAGGTCTTCTTGCGCTCATTTTGATCCCTAACCTCGGAAAAGGAACCTTCAGGATTCCCGGAACACAGATTCGTCTGCCTTGGTTCTTGGGCGGCGAACGTTACGCATTGACCAGCAACCCGCATCTCCCAGCATGGATTGCAACCATCACCCTCACAGGAGCGTTCTTCGCCGTAGGTGACTCACTCAAGGGCGGCGTTGATTCGATGCTTATTATGAGCAGTGATGCTGATACAGCGAAAGAATTGTTGATGATCAACGGATTTAGCCGCGTCTTTGAAATGATTTTCTTCGGCGCTCTTGCGCTTGCTTCCTTTGCGAGCATGAACCGATTGAATGTTGAAGGCGTAGGTTCCAAACTCAGTGCAGAACAACTGTACAACAACCGACGACAAGCCGACTTTTACATCCTCATGTTAACGTGCGGCCTTGGCATGTCTGTTGTTGCCCTTGCACAGGACTTGTTCGTTCTGTTCATCGGTTTGGAATTGGCGTCATTCTCGACGTACGTCCTCGTCGCTTTCCTCAAGGAATCCAAAGCAGGTGCAGAAGCTGGAATGAAGTACTTCATCGTTGGATCGGTGGCTTCCGGTGTCGGTCTTTACGGCCTATCCATGCTCTACCTATGGGCAGGTTCGTTGCAGTTCGATGTTCTTGCTGCTGAGTTTGCAGCCTCTGGTGCTGAACCCCTTCCATTGATTGGTATTGGGTTTGTTCTTGTCGGCTTTGGCTTCAAGGTCAGTGCCGCACCGTTCCACTTTGCAGCGCCTGATGCGTATGCTGGAGCCAGCAGCCCGGTTGCCGGCGTTTTGGCGACCGCAAGCAAGGCCATGGGAATGGTTGGATTGATTCGCATGTTGCTCATCGTAGCAGCACCTGAGACCTCAGAAGGCTCGGCAGTGTGGCTTGTGTGCTTGGGTGCACTGGCGGCACTCACCATGACCTGGGGGAACATTGCAGCGCTCGGCAGCACAAACCCAAAGCGAATGCTTGCGTATTCCTCTGTGGCTCACGCCGGTTACATGCTCGCAGGCCTCACGGCTATTGGCGCATGGACTTGGGATCCAAGTTTCGCAGGTCAAGAGGGTGAAGCAGCTTTGTTAATCATGACAGCGTTGATGTTCCACTTGCTTGTGCTCGTTGCGTTCAAACTTGGCGCCTTCCTTGTGCTCTCGGTCCTCGAATCCGATGGCGACGCCTCCCGTCTTTCTTCGTTGGGTGGCCTCGCCAAGCGAGAACCGCTGCTTGCTTTTGCTATGTTCATCTTCATGATTTCACTTGCAGGGGTTCCGCCAATGGCAGGATTCCTCTCAAAGTTGATGGTGATCATGGGAATCGTCAACGTTGGTGTTGGCTCAGGAACAGGTTCGTTTGGTGACCTCCATTGGGTTTGGTGGCTTGCACTTCTCATGGTTCTCAACTCCGCAGTCTCTGTGTTCTATTACCTCCGTGTCGCAGTTGTGATGTTCTTTGAAGCACCGGAAGAGGGCAGAGAAGGACCACTGCCACCTGGATGGCAAGTACGAACTTCGATCTTTGCTTGTGTTTTGGCAACCGTGCTTATTGGAATCTTTGGTGATACATTGATTGAGATGTGCCGCAGCGCTGCAGCAAGCCTCACCACCAACTGGTGATGGATGACAAACCGTAGACTGAGCCGCCCCAAGCTTCCTGAGTGGGCGCTGTATTCAAGAAGGGTAGACTGTAGGACAACATAGGTGCAACCGTATGGGTCGTCGACGTGAAGAAAAAGTGGACGTGGAAGAACTTGCTCGGCTTGAATCGCCAGAGGGTACCTCCGCAGGCAAGATTCGCGTCAAGATGCCAAACAAGAAAGTCAACGAAATGTTTGCACTCGCTGAACAAATTCTCGGTGGCCGCCGTGTCACCGTCCTTTGCGCTGATGGGGAAACCCGCATGGCTCGAATTCCAGGTAAAATGCGACGCCGGCAGTGGGTTCGCGATGGCGATTTAATCATCGTTTGGCCATGGGATTTCCAAGATGCAAAAGCCGATGTGAAGCATCGCTACACGAAAACTCAAGCCATGTACCTCTCACGAAAAGGCGTACTCCCGCCCGATGTTGATATCTTTGGTATGAACACCGCTACTGATGATGATGATGAGCATGACGATTTGTTCGGCGTAATGGACGACGATGAGGACGATCTCTTTGGCGAGGCTGATGAGCCCGCTGACAACGACGAAGACGATTTGTTTGGCGATGATGATGACGACGAAGATTTGTTTGGTGAGGCTGATGGCGAGGAACCCGCAGCAGCAACCGAAGAATCCTCGGAGCCTGCATCCGAAGAAGAGGCAACAGAAGCAACTCCTGAAGAGCCATTCGTGGCCGTTGAAGAGTACCCATCTGAAGACGAAGGGTCTGATGACGACGATGAAGAAGAAGACCTGGAAGACCTTTTTGGTTGAACCAATGACAAGGTCCATGCATTCCCAAAGGTGATGTCGTGGCCAAGGACAATTGGGACGAACTCAATGACGGGAAGCACAACCGCTTCAACCGTCGAGGGCGCAAAAAGAAGGGGAACTCAAAATCCCGCAATCAAAACCTCGATGATGAATACGCTTCATCAGAAGAGGACAAATTTCTCAGTAATCTTGCTTCAAAGCAAAGCACCTACGGATGGATGAAGGAAGACCGTTACAAGCGAATGTTCAGGGATATCGAAACTAAAATCCAAGGGGCAATGGGTACCGGAACTTTTGATTGGGTCGATCGTCGAGTGTTTGACCAAGTCTTCGATAGGTTGACGCTTATGTCCCTGTACAAGCTCATGAAGACCGGTGTCATTGACACCCTTGACTACCCAATTGCCCGAGGAAAGGAGGCCCACGTCTTCCACGCTACTGACATCGATGGAAAGTCTGTTGCCGTCAAAATCTTTCACACCTCCAATGCTGTGTTCAAGAATCTTGTTCAGTACATCGAAGGCGATCCAAGGTTTGGAGGTCTTCGCCGGCGTCACCGGGATTTAGTTGACATCTGGGTTCGTAAGGAACACAGAAACCTGTCTCGACTTTCGCGTTGGGGATTAAACGTACCCAAGCCTCTTGGAATTCACAAGAACGTCCTAGTGATGGAGTATTTAGGGCATGAAACCGGTTCTTCGCCGAAGTTACGAGAAGTTCATGTCGAAGACCCGGAGCCAGTTTTTGACGACTTGTTGAACTTCTTAGCGGTCGCTTGGCAAAAGAGCAACCTCGTGCATGGGGATTTCTCACCGTTTAACATTCTCTGGCATCAAGACCGGGCCATCGTCATCGATGTTGGCCAAGCGGTGGTCCAAGGGCATCCAAAGGCGGAGGAATTCCTTGTTCGAGATGTAACCCGCCTCGTGGAGTGGGCCAACAAAAACGGCATGGATGTAACATTAGCAGAAGCGATGTATGAGGTACTTAACATGAATCTGGACCATGTCAAGCAGGTTGAGTTCGAAGATGAAGAAGAGGAATAATCACTCTTCTTCCCAGCCAACTTGCTCATCTTCAGCCAATTCCATCATTGCTTCCACAGCTTCTTGGTCTTCTGGATTCACTTGTGATGCCTTCATTCGCCGTCCCCTTCGTTGAGAGACATCAGCCAATCCTGGAACGAGGTTTTCAAACCCAACAGCCGGAGGGGCGGGGTCGTCTTTGATTTCGATGGTGTCTAAGCTTCGGTTTGTCAGCCGAGTACGGCGTCGGTCTCGCTCGAGGAAGTTGAGAACCGTTCCATGTTCTGCCCCACCGGCAAGCATCTCGATGGACTGGCGAGCAGCGGACAAGCCCTCTTCTTCTCCGACCAACACCACAGTTGAATTGTAAATGGTGATTTGAGTGTCAGTGAGGTTTTCGATCAACTTTCGGATTTTACCTTGGCTGCCAATGATTCGTGCTCGAATCCTGCGCTGTTGGTTTGAGCGCTTGCCTACGAATGACCGGATATCGACCAGTTCGAAAAAGTGGTCGTCTTCGAGCAATCGGATGGCGGCCTTAGGAGCCATACCTCGCCCAATTGCCTTGATGACATCTGGTAACTTCATTGCTTTCACGGGGTCATAGGTCCCAGGTTCGCCCCACACAACTTCGACATCACCTGTGTCTGAATCAATGTTGAACGACTTGCATCCAGCAGCATGACGCAACGACTTGGCTGTCGCTCCTTTCGCGCCAATTAGGACCGCAATACGGTCCATGGGTACACGAGGCAGTGACTGTCGCATGGTTGGTGGTGCGGCCGACCTCTTTTCAAAGTCTTGTACGGCGCTGGAAGACGCCAATCGCTCCACCAACAAAGAGAAGCAAGAGCAGCGACGGGGCAAAGGAAGGCACCAGCCCGGGTGAACCAATGGAAGCGCCAGTCACAACCAGGTGGTTGTTATTGTTGCTTTCATCGTACTCATCAATCACATTCAGGTAGTCGATCACCAATCGCAAATCGTATTGACCGGTTTGCGGAACTGTGTAATTCCAGATGAGGGTTTCAGTGCTGTCAGACAGGGTGCCTGAAGGCAATGTTCTGGCTTCCATAACGGTCCAACTCACTGCTGCAGTCCGGTCTGCTGGAGCAGACTCGAGTCGAACAACAATGCTTCCACCGTAATCTTGGTTGCTTTCAAGAACGCTGGTGATGGTGACGTTGCCGGAATTTTCACCAGGACGAACAATCAGACGGTCAAGGTTGGTTTGTGTTGCGTTCCAGGCAAGGTCGAGCCCTGGGAGGATTTGGAATGAACTTGGACTTGATGCGTATTCATTACCGGCTTGGTCAATTACGACCGCTCTAAACATCAAATGTTGACGGGATTTTGTTGCCCAGTTCGACAACGCAACGCTCGCATCCAGGCCGGTGACACCGAAGTTCAACCAGCGGCCAGATAAATCGGGAGTTTGTCCCACTCCATTCGAATCGAATCCGTATTGCATGTATGACGCAGTTAGATCGATTCCAGAACCATCATCTTGGGCGTTGAAGCTTACGTTCGCAGGGCCAATGCGGCTTGTTGTGAGTTCGTCTACAATCCATCCACTTGCTTCAGGTGCAGTTTGATCAACACGAATAATGACTTGCGAGGAAGGCCCAATATTGCCAACCCTGTCCACAGATCTGAATTGAACGGTGTGGTTTCCCTCGGTGAACTCGAAGGTTGTTGAGTCGGTGGTTACCGTTGTCCACGTGGAACCGTCCGTGCTCAACTGGCAAGAAGCAACGCCGCTTCCTTGTCCATCATCAGCAGTAGTGATGAGTCCCGATACGACGACAGTGCCGCTGTTTTGCCACTGGCTGCCAGATCCAACAGTCAATGTTCCGAGGCTTGGACCCGTACGGTCAATTCCGATGAAGAGTGTTTCACTCGTTGAGAGTCCTGAGTCATCATGTATGGTCAATCGAGGGTTGTATGTTCCTTCATTCATCGATCCACTCGTCCAATCCCAGCCGTAATTCAGGGAAGAGGGTCCATCGTTAGTGGGGGCCCCAGGTCCTGGTGCATTGGCGAGCGAAGCGTAACTGAGATCATCGTCGCTTGCACCCCACCGGAAAGCAATCGCTTCATTTGCGTCGATGCTGAACCAAGCCCGATCGCTTGCCGAATCGCCACTCCCAACATCTGCGTTGAGGGCGGTAAAAATGGTGATGAGGGGCGCTTGATTCGCAATTGAAAAGGAATTTGAAGTGACAACAACGCTCTCATTGACATCATCGTCCCACGCGGTTGCTCTGAAAGTGTAGGTGCCGTTGGCGTGTGCGGTTGAGTCAAAGTAGGTCAGCCAAGGGACGCTCGTAAGATTGGTGACTGTTGACCATGATGCTCCGTCACTTGACAACTCAATCAAGATTGAAGACACGTTTGCATCCCCGCTAAGCGAGAACGTCACTTGATATTGGCCCGTGATCGAATCACCGGTCGAAGGGCCATTGGAGAACGTCATCTGCAGATTGGATGAAGCCGCCATGGCCTTGTTTTCTTGCAGATTAACAGGCTGCTCGCCGCAGTCGCTCCAAAGGGGGGCGGAGCCCATGCCCAACAGGAGGAGAACGAGGAACGCTGTGACCGCCGTCCTTCCCATGGACCCTTGACGGGTGAGGTTGTCCTTCAATGCTCCCCTTTACCCGCCGTTGGAAGCAGCAGATTCCCGCCGTCAATTCCTGTTCCATGCCTCTGTTCTCAAGCGGCATCGGCTGACGCTTGTGCCGGCCTATACCCGCAATTCTTCGGGTCTGTTTGAGATGGGTTCAAGTGCTTTGCAGGGCGTCCATCTTTTGTATGGCGAACTCATGGAAGGCACTTGCTGCAATTCTCTTGCTCGGATTGGCCACCTTGCCTCTCAATGTGAGCGCAATCGAGGTGGGCGATATTCAGGCCTCCTCCTCAGGGGTTTCGTTTTCCCCATCCGCTCCTAAAGCAGGGGACACCGTTGAGATTTTCCTCTCTATTTACAACAGCGGGGAGAGTTTTGCTAACGATGTTGAATACACTTTTTACCGCACAGCTCTCGGTTCGGATAACATCATCGAACAGGGTCGAATCGACATCGATTCAGGAGCAGTCGAACAAGTTTCGACTCAGTGGATCAACGTCGGTGAAGGTGAAAACGAAGTTGTGATTCAGATTGAACACCCCCGTGACTCTGGAATCATGGCTGATTTCTATGTGCCATTCACCGTGACTGGCCTCCCCAACCTCAAAGTAACAACGCTTGAGGTTTCACCCTCGACAGGTATTTTCGCCGGCGATACGGTCACCCTCTCCGCACTCGTTCGAAACACGGGCAGCGAACCGGCTGGCGCGAGCACCCTCCATGTGGACTTGCCCGGTAATGAAAATCAAGACCTTGCTACGCCAGAGTTGAACGCTGATGATTCAGCATGGGTCAACACGACCTTCATCGCACCATCAAGCGGGACTCATACCATTTATGCGACTCCAGACTATCAGTCGGTCGTCGAAGAGTCTTCGGAAGTGAACAAGGAAAAGACCGTCGAGTTCCTTGTTGAAACTCGAATGGATGTCTATCACCAAGGTGAAATGACGGTTGAAATCGAAGAAGGGGCCCTCGAAGGCCCATGGGTCGTCACGGGGCGCCTTGCCCGAACCAATGGCAGCGGAACAACAGAAGTTCCAATGTGGCTTGAAATCCCGGATGAAAACGGCGGAAAAGTCACCTCTGCTCCGTTCACAGTCACCCTTACCGGAGAAGGCTATGCTGAGAAAGAATGGACGCACACGTTGACATCGAGTGACCTCAGTTCCCTTTCAGTTGGCGAACACCAAGTCACCGCACAAATCAATCCATTTGGCAATGCAGCGTTCATTCAAGAATCTCAAGACAACGATCGAACAACCACCTCGCTGTCGATTTTCCCAATCCCGGACGTCTATGTTGACTCGATTGCAATCGCTTCAAGCACGTCGGTAAATTCTGGTGACAAAGTGAACTGGAGCGTCAGCATGAGCAACATCGGCAAAATCGAAGTGTCCGGTAAACTGCATTACACGTGGGAAGGCACAGAAGCCACCTCCCCCGTGATTTACCTTAATCCCGGCCAAACCAGGACTTGGGAAACAGAACTCACCACATCGCTTGGTGCGCACGAAGCGACCTTTGTTGCAGGTTGGATTCCGTTGGCCGGCAGTTGGGATTCAAACCCACTCAACAGCGAAGCAAATGGCATTGTTGTTGTTGAGGCTGAATTGCGCCTCGAATGGCGGCTTTCCTCATTCAGCATTGTTGATACCAACGCTGAACCAGCTTCTTCCCCACTTGATGCGGGTGAGACATACACCCTCGCCATCGACCTCTCAAGCACCGAAACAGGAAGCCTGACCTTCGATT
>MDSY01051436.1_pt1 | contig 14067 bp, 14 predicted proteins | sample 811131 | NCBI WGS metagenome assembly MDSY01 (sample SAMN05326643, study PRJNA326480) | marine metagenome | isolation source: seawater | place: Atlantic Ocean: South West | collected 2010 | reverse complement strand
TCTGCCATCATCTCTAACTGTAATAGTTCCATCAGAATTTATTTTAACATCAATGTTTTTGCAATGTCCTGCTAGAGCTTCGTCTATTGAATTGTCAACAACTTCGTAGACCATATGATGCAAACCTGTTCCATCATCAGTATCACCAATGTACATTCCTGGTCTTTTTCTAACAGCCTCTAAACCCTTTAATACTTTGATTGAGTCTGCCTGATATGTGGAGTTATTTTTCATAATTTAAAAAGGAAAATTAGATAATTATAACATTTTTTTGAAAAATGTGACGTATATTAATTTATCAAATCAAAATAAAATATAAAATAAATGTTGTATTTAAAAGCTTATTTAGAGTAATTTAAATTTATTATGATTAATAAAGGCATCATTTTAGCTGGAGGATCGGGAACAAGATTGAGCCCTTTAACAAAAGCTGTCAATAAACAACTTTTGCCGATTTATGATAAACCTCTAATTTTTTACCCCTTGTCAATTTTAATGCTAGCTAACATTAAGAATGTTTTATTAATTGTCAATCCTGGGCAGATAGAAAATTTTAAATCACTTTTAGGTGATGGAAAAAGATTTGGAATAAAGATAAAATATAAAATACAAAAAAAACCCAAGGGACTTGCTGATGCTTTCATTCTAGGTAAATCTTTTATAAAAAAAGATAATGTTGCACTAATATTAGGTGACAATTTTTTTTATGGTCAAAGCTTAACTAATAAACTTGAAAAATCCTTAACACACAACATTGGTGCTAGAATTTTTTTAAAAGACGTAAAATCACCAGAAAACTTTGGTGTCGCAAAAATAACTAAAGACAAAATAGAAAAAATTATAGAAAAACCCAAAAAATTTATTTCTAGCTATGCCATAACAGGTCTATATTTTTTTGATAACGAGGTGGTTAAATATGCCAAAAAATTAAAACCATCAAAAAGAGGTGAGATAGAAATAACAGATATTTTAAATTATTATAAAAATAGTAAGAACTTATATCATGAACATATAGGTAGGGGAGCTGTTTGGTCTGATGCGGGGAAAATTGAGGACATGACTAATGTCTCTGCTTTTGTTCAATCTATTGAAAAAGTTCAATCAATTAAAATTGCCTGTTTAGAGGAGATTGCATTAAAAAAAAAATGGATCAACAAAAAAACAATTTTAGAAAATATCAATTTTTACGGGAATTGTGACTATAGTAATTATTTAAAAAATTTATAAACCTTGAAACGTCAAATTTTACTTTTAACAGGAACAACTGGTTTTGTTGGTTATAAATTTTTACTCTTTGCACTTACAAAAAATTTTTTAGTAATAGATATTTTAAGAAATAAAAATAAAAAAAATAAAAAAATAAACTCATTAAAAAAATCTCATCCGACAAAATATAAAAATATTTTTTTTTCTAATAATATTGATCTTTGTAATAAGTTAAAATATATTAAAGCTGATTGTTTTATTAATTTTGCAACTTTATATAATAATACTCACTCTCATTATCAAATACCTGACTTCATAAACTCTAATATATTATTTCCAACTATAATTTATGATTTAATAAGTGGTAATACAAAAAAAATGATAAATTTTGGTAGTATGATGCAACATTCAAAAAATGAAAAACTAATATCAAAAAACTTATATTCTGCAACCAAAAATGCGTTTGAAATGATTGGAAACTACTATTCTAATATTAACAAAAAAACAAAGTTTTATAATATAAAATTTTATGAAAGTTTTGGAGAAAATGACACTAGAAAAAAGTTGATCCCTACTATAATTAATAATTATAAAAAAAATATATTAACTAATATTATATCTAAGCAGCTAACACTTAATATTATTCATACAGATGACATAATTAATTCAATTATGATCTTGTTAAATAATGATATAAAATCAGGTTCATATTGTATAAAAAATATAAACAACATAAAGATAAGCAATTTAATTGACATCTTAAACAATAATTTAAATAAAAAAATCAAAGTAAAATATGGAAACAAATCAATTATATCTAATCATGTCAACAATTTAAAAATTTTACCAAAATGGAGACAAATTAAAAATTTAGAAAATAAAATAATCACAGCTTTTAAAAATGAAACTAATTAAGACCAAAATAAAAGGCTTAGTAATAGTAAAAACAAATATCTACAGGGATAATCGTGGGTTTTTTAAAGAAGTAGAAAAGTTTAAAATTTTAAAAAAAAAATTTATTTTTGATTGCTTATCATTTTCAAAAAAAAATACCTTAAGAGGGCTACACTTTCAGCAAAACAAACCACAGGCAAAAATTATAACTGTAGTACAAGGTAAAATTTTAGATGTGGTGGTTGATTTGAGAAAAAAATCAAAAACATATGGTAAGCATTTTTCAATAAAAATTTCCCAAGATTCAGATTTTTCTCTATTTATACCTGAGGGTTTTGCACATGGTTTTATGTGCTTATCTAAAACTTGTTTAGTTTACTATAAATGTACTAATTACCGGGATCAAAAAACTGAAATTACTCTAAAATGGAACGACAAAGATCTAAAAATAAAATGGCCTACAAAAAAACCTATACTTTCTAAAAAAGATCATTTAGGTATAGCTCTTTCAGAATATTAAATTATTTTCGGGTATGGAACGTGAGTTATAAATTGTCCACCCTTCTTAATAAAAGCTTTTTCTTTCTTAAAAATTTCTTCTTTAAAATTCCATGCACCAAGGTAAACCACATCAATTTCATTACGATCAAGTTTTTGATATTCTTTAATCAAAATTTTACTACCAGGTAAATATTTGTTTATTTTGTAAGATGTCGTATCATAAAAATAATTAATACTTTTGTTGCCAATATTGCAATAATTTAAAACAGTACATGATTTTGCAGTTGCTCCATATCCAATAATAGTTAATTTTTTTTTAACTAATTTAGAAAATATATTTAGTAGTTTTTGTTTAGATAATTTTACTTTTTTCTCAAACTTTTTATAAGTTCTGTATTTATTTAACCCAAACCGTAATTCTTTCTTAATTTCATCTTTAACTCTTTTATTAATCTTGTAAAAGTTATTTTCAACTTTTTTAACAAAGTATCTATTTGAACCTCCATGAGTTTTTGTATTTTCAATATCAAATATTTCTAATTTAAATTTTTTTAAAATTTCTCTTAAAGCTAAAGTTGAAAAAACATAAATATGTTCACAATAAAATTGATCATAAGCTACATTTTGTAAACATTTCAATAGAGATGGATCTTCAATAATAAGAATTCCTTTTTTTGATAAAGCGTTATTAACTGCTTCAAATATCTCATCAATGTTTTCAATATGACTTAATGTATTCGCTGAATAAATTAAATCAGCTTTTTTTGACTTTGTTATTTTTCTTGATAACTTTTGACTCCAATATTCTGAGAATACTGTATAATTTTTCTTTTTTGTTATTTGTGCTAGATTTTTACAAGGTTCTACTCCAACCACATTTTTTTTATTAAAATTTTTAATAAACGCACCATCATTACTACCAATTTCAATAACAAATTTTGGTTTAAATCTTTTTTTTAATTTATTTGCAAGATCTCTGAAAGATTTTCGCATAGTATTTGATTCTGATGATTTATAAGGATAATCTTTATTAAACATTTTTTCTTTTGAAACAGTTTGAAGAATTGAAACTAAATAATTTTTTTCATCAAACCCAACTTCGAGTTTAAACTTTTTTTCTTTATTGTTTAAATTTTTTTTTTTGAGGTAGGAGTTAGCTAATGGTTGATATCCTAAGTCTAAAAATTTTTTTATCATGATTTAAATATATATTTTATTTATTTATTTAATAAAGAAGAAACTTTTTTAAATAAATAAAATCTGGAAAATTTATAAATGCCTGTGATAATTGCTAGATTTTTATACAAATTATTTTTGTTAAAACTCAAAAAATTAAAAATTAAATAAAATATATTTTGAAAAAACTGTCTAATTAATTTTAGATATCTAAAATTATCTAATTTGTAATCATATAAAAATTCACCATACTTAAAATTACTATTTCTTATAAATTGTGTCTTAAGATCATCCTTCGTTGATTTTCCACCTTCATGATAAGCTTTGACATTATTTGCTATAATCATTTTATATTTTGATCGATTGACTTTATTTATCAAAAAAATATCTTCCCAATATAAAAAAAAATCTTCATCAAAAAAATTAATTTTTTTTAATTTTTTTACATCACACAACATGCATGCTATATCTAAATTTTTTACATAACTATATTTTTTTAATTTATCTTTTGAGCTAATTTTTTTGAAGTTTGGCCCTATAAAAATAGTATCTTTTTTTTTTATTAAGATTTTTTTCAATAGATTGATAGATTTTTCACTTATATTTACATCTGCTTGAGTAAATAAACAATATTTTGTTTTAACTTTTTTTAATAAAAAATTTGATGATTTACTTAATCCAATATTTTTTTTTGATGAATAGTACAAAAATTTAAAATTTAGAATTTGTTTTAATTCTTTCTTATAAAATGTATTTGAGTTTTGATTAAATATAATAATTTTGAAGTTCCTATACTCATTAAGATTAATTAATTTTTTTGTAGGTGTTTTATATAATGTTAAAATTACTGTTATATCTTTGTTTCTCTTTTTCATAAAATAAAAATATTATATAGTAATAGACTTTGGTTATAAAATTTTATAGTCGTATTAATATTTAAATTAGATTTAATATATGAAATTAGTTATTTTAGCTGGTGGTTACGGAACCAGAATATCTGAAGAAACGAAGATCAAGCCAAAACCTTTAGTATTAATTGGTAATAAACCTATTATTTGGCATTTAATGAAAATTTATTCCTTTTATGGAATTAAAGATTTCATTATTTGTCTTGGTTATAAGGGACACATGCTTAAACAAGAATTGATTAAATATAAAAATAAAGAAAAATGGAAAATTAAATTTGTTAATACTGGTCTACACACAATGACTGGGGGAAGAATAAAGCGTATAAAAAAATATTTAAAAAATGAAAAAAATTTTTGTCTGTCTTATGGGGATGGTCTTTCTAATGTAAATATAAAAAAATTAATTAAATTTCACTTAATAAATAAAAAAATGGCTACTCTTACTGCAGTAAAATATAAAAATCCTAAAGGTGTTTTATCTATTAATAAAGATTCGAAAGTGCAAAACATTAAAGAAAAACCGATGGAATATATTAATGGTGGTTTTTTTGTTTTATCAATTAAAATTTTTAAACATTTAAAAAATGATAAGAGTATTTTTGAAAAAGATTGTCTTCCATTTATCACGAGAAAAAGTCAATTATTAGCTTTCAAGCATAATGGCTTTTGGGCTTGCATGGATACTCTTAGAGAGAAAAAAGAACTGAATACCATGTGGAAACAAAAAACATGTAAATGGAAAATATGGTAAATAATATATACGAGAAATATTTAAAAAATAAAAAAATACTAATTTTTGGTCATTCTGGTTTTGTTGGCTCTTGGTTAGCTTTAACTTTATCTTCTTTTAAGTCAAATGTGTTAGGTGTTTCTCTCAAAATGCCTAATCAAAATTATATTTCAAATACTAAAGAATTCAAAAAAAACTTTAAGACAATTAATTGTAATATTAAAAATTTAGATAAAATTGAAACTAAAATTATAAAATTTAAACCAGAGATAATTATTCATCTTGCATCTCAACCAATAGTAAATGAGGGGTTTAAAAATCCTTTATCAACTTATGAAACAAATATTATTGGCACTATTAAGATATTAGAACTTTCAAGAAAAATTTCTACTTTAAAAAAGATATTAGTTTTTACGTCTGATAAAGTTTATTTAAATAATGATAAAAAAATTTTAACTGAAGATTCTAAACTTGGTGGTCTTGATCCATATAGTGCCAGTAAGTCATCTCAAGATCTTATTTCTCAATCATATAATTTTAGTTTTCTAAATAAAAAAAAAATAATTATTTTAAGATCTGGTAATATTATTGGAGGTGGCGATTGGGCAAACAATAGAATAGTACCCGATATTGTAAGGTCATACTTATATAACAAAACATTAAAAATAAGATCTATTAATTCAACAAGGCCTTGGGTCCATATATTTGATGTTTTAAATGCTATACTGTTACTTCTTACCAAAACAAATTTCAAAAAAAATCAAAACTTAATTTTTAATTTATCACCAAAAATTAAAAAACAAATAAGTGTTAAAAAAATTTTAAAGTTAGTTTTTACCCACACAAATATAAAAGAACTAAAAGTTAAAAGTATAAAAAGTGATATAAATGAAAAAAAATATCTTCATATCTCATCAAAAAAAGCTTTGAAAGAGCTTGGATGGACTACGAAACTAGACTTAAAAAATGCTTTAATTTTAACAATAAATTTTTACCTTTTAAATAAAAATAAAATTTACGTTGAGGCCATCAAGCAAATCAAAGATTTTTTTTTATTAAGGTAAAGTATTGAATTTAATCAAAAATCTTTTGTAAATTTTTAATAAGTGAGTTCTGTGGTTTCCAATTAGGATAATTAAATATCTTTTTTGAGCATGTCATAGATTCATTCTTTCTATACTCCAGGGCTCCTATGTTAACTTTTAATTCATGCTTTAAATTTTTTTTCAGTATTTTAATTAATTCTACTAATTTTATAGGTTTTTTTGAGCTTACAGTATATTTTTTAAATCCCTTAATTTTTTTTCTTTTTATATCAATGGAGATTTGATTAATGAGCTTACTAATATCCATTATATTAACATAGTCTATCTCTTGTTTTCCTGGAGAAAGATTAAGTGTTTTTTTTTTTTTATAATTTTTTAATAATAAGTTTAAAATTTTATTTCTACCGTCATTTATTCCATAAGTGTCAAAGATTTTTAGTGAAACTATGGTTGTTTTTTTATCTACAAAATATTTCAATAAATAGTCGCTAGCATGTTTAGTTGCCGCATAAAAACTATTAGGCTTATAATTACCTCTTTGATCATATTCCCATCTAGATCCAAACATAATAAATCCAATAAAATTTTTATTTTTTTTTGCTTCATTTAGGAAACATGATTGTGCATATAAATTAGAATAAATAAGTTTTTCTATTGATTTCATGTCATCTTCTAGCACTTGGGATGCTGAGCAATTTATGATTATATCTGGAGAAAAACTTTTTATTTCTTTACAAATTTTTGTAAACCATTTCTTCTTATACTTTTTGTAAGATGAAAATTTTCTTACATGATTTTTCTTATGTTTCAAATATAGTGATATATTTTTACCCAAAAACCCATTTGATCCAATTATTCCTATCTTCATTTTATTTTTTTTATAAATTCACTATATATTGGCAGTTTTTTATCTTTTTTAGAAAAAATTAACTTTAGTCTTGGTAGTTTAATAGGAATACTGTCTAATTTTATTCCAAATTCTTTACTTGGATTATATTTCTTTGAACAGTATGTTGTTACTATTGTTTCATCTTTTAATGCAATAATACCATGCATAAAACCCTTTGGTATAAAAAGGGCTATGGACTTATTAGAATCTAATATTTTTTTATGTACTTTTCCAAAAGTTTTGGAATTTTTCCTTATATCTATTACGATATCTAACAATTTACCTTTTACACAATAAATTAACTTATCTTGTGCGTATTTTCCTAATTGTGCGTGTAAGCCTCGTACAGCACCTTTTTTTGATCGACTTAAGTAATTTTCATAACATTCATTTTTAAATTTTTTAGAATTTGCTTTATTAAAGATTTTAATAAAACTTCCCCTTATATCGTTGTGCCTTTTAAATTTAATTTCTAATAAATTATTAAAAATATTCTTTTTTATTTCCATATTCATATTTATATGTCTAAAGTATTATTTATGAAATCTAAAAATCTTGAAACTTATTGCATTACAAGTGAAAAAATAGATTTTTTAGAAAATCTTAATCTAAAAATTATTGTTGGTGGGGCTGCTAATAAAAATAAAGACTTTCCTATAAATTGGTTATTAGATAATAATGATATTAATATATCATTAAAAAATAAGAATTTTGGTTCTTTAACTTCCATTTATTGGATTTGGAAAAATGAACTAAAAAAATATAAAAATAATACATGGGTAGGTATTTCTCATTATAGAAGATTTTGGCTCAAAGAAAAACACGATAAGATTATCACATTAGAAAATTTAAATAAAAATTTATTAGATAATATTCCTGATAAAAATTTAAATTATGATGCTTTCATTGCATCACCACAAAATTTGAAAGGATACAAATTAATGAAACTTTTAAAAAAAACTCCTAAAAATATTTTTAAAAATCCTATGATATTGTTAGATAAAAATAAGCATAATATTAATCTACACTTTGATATGTTTCACCTTCATGGTGGTTTGGTAAATGCCGCCTCAGTTATGAATAACGAACAACAAAAAGATTTTTTAAATTTTATAAACACTGAAACTGAAATTTTTTCTCCTTTTAGTATTTTTATTCTTAAAAAAAAAAAATTCAATGAGCTATGCAACACATTATTTGCTTGGATTTTTAGTTGTCAAAATATTTTTGATATTAATAAATTACAAGGCCACGGTCAAATACGATTGTTTGATTATATAGCAGAAAGGTACATTTCCTATTGGATAAAAAGAAATACTAATTACAAAATTTCTCCATTTGTATTCATTGACCCTAAATTAAATAATAGCCTCATAATTAAATAGTTTTATATTAAAATTTATGAATATTAATTATAGACCAGAAATAGATGGACTTAGAGCAATAGCTGTAATTTCTGTTATTTTTTATCATGCAAATGTTGTGATTTTTGATGAAAAATTATTTAAAGGTGGCTTTATTGGTGTTGATATATTTTTTGTAATCTCAGGGTATCTAATCACTTCTTTAATTTTAAAGGAACTTAATACAACTCAATCCTTTTCATTTATAAATTTTTATGAACGAAGGATAAGAAGAATTTTACCACCATTATTATTTGTAATGCTTCTTTGTTTCCCAGTTGCTTGGATACATCTAGGCCCAGCAAATTTTATAGAGTTTTCAAAATCTATATTATATTCAATTGGTTTTAGTTCTAATTTTTACTTTTGGGACATAGGCCAGCAATATGCAGCCGCAAGTAGTTTATTAAAACCATTTCTACATACTTGGTCTTTATCTATTGAAGAACAATACTATATAATTTTTCCAATTTTTTTATTTATCATATATCGATATCTCAAAAATTATTTATTATTATTTTTATTTATTAGTTTTATATTTAGCCTCTTATTAGCAGATTGGGGTACTAAAAATTATCCATCTGCTACTTTTTATTTTCTTCATTCAAGAGCTTGGGAGTTAATTGTAGGTTCTTTTCTTGCTTTTCCAAAAATTTATCAAAAATATAAAAAATATAATTTGATTACTCAAAATATATTATCTTTTATTGGCCTTTTTATTATTTTTTTTTCAATTATATTTGGTAAAACACATTTCCCTCATCCATCCTTTTATACTTTGGCTCCTGTTCTAGGTGTTTGCTTAGTTATTTTATTTTCTAATAAAAATACCTTTATAACTAAAATATTATCAACAAAATTTTTTGTTGGTACGGGTCTTATTTCTTATTCGCTGTATCTTTGGCATTATCCAATTTTTGCATTTGCTAGAATAAATGAACTTGATCCTGGAAATATTTTAAATTTTTTAATATTAATTATTCCAATAATAATGCTCTCTATACTTACATTCTTTTTTATTGAAAAGCCTAGTAGAAATAGAGAGACAAAGTTTAAAATAATAGTTTATTCAATATTCCTTTTATTAATCGTAATAATAACTCTTAATTTATTAGTCATTAATAAAGATGGTTTTAAAAAAAGAATGCCCCCCTTGTTGCAAGGTATTAATTTTAATACTCCTCCATGGAAATTACTTAAAAATGACAATAATGAAATCTGCCACAATAAAAAAAATGGCTGCGTTTTCAACCTATTTTCAAAAAAAAAAGTTTTTATGATAGGAGACAGTCATTCTGCTGCATTAATGTTTAATCTAAAAGATAGAGTTGTTAAAAGAAATTATTCTTTCACAACATTTACCTTGGATGGTTGTATATATTTCAAGGGTTTTAATATGATTAATAAACACACAAAAATAATAGATAAAAAATGTAATAATGACTACTTTTTAGAATTAGATAAAAAGCTAAAAAACCAAGAAAACTCAATAATAATATTAAGTGGTAGGCTTCCTTTATACCTAAATAACAGTCGTTTTGATAATCAAGAGGGCGGTGTAGAAAATGGAGATTGGCCTTATTTATATCACTCACTGGGACAATTTAACAATATTCAATCATCATTTAGAAATTCAATCAATTCAATATCTAAGAATAATAAAATCATTTTAATTTATCCAATACCAGAAGTGGGACTAAATATTAAAGATAAAATACTTGCCACTTCACAAAAAAATATTTTTTTAAAAGAAAATTATAATTTTGATAATTTTTTAGAACCAAAAAAAATATTCACAACCTCTTATAATACATACACTCACAGAACCAAATCTAGTTTTGATTTACTAGATTCTATAGAGGGTAAAAATATATATAAAATTTACCCCCATGAGCTGTTTTGCAATAATCAAATTAAAAATAGATGTATGACACATAATAATAAACATATATTTTATTGGGATGATGATCATGTATCGTTACAAGGTAGTAAAATGATTAATGATTTAATTTTAAGAGAAATAAAAAAAATTGAATTAGACTTAAATAAATCAAATTAGTAGTACAGAGACAGAATTCAAATCCTAGGTAATTTTTACAACACACATACATTTCAAGTATGCGCTTTAAACTATCTGCTCAGCTCTCCTTAACTAATTTTTTAGTATCATCACTAAATAAAAAAAATTACATAGAGTAAATTACATCAAGTCTATAATAAGATTATTGAAACTGGAGATAGAATGAGAGATCTTATATACAATTTGCATGATTAAAAAATTTTTTAACCTTAGAGTTATATGTTTCTTTGGATATTTTATAACTAATACTCAATAACTTTTTTGTTCTAAGACTTAATATTAAAACTATTTTTTAAAATTAATAAAATACTTTCTTAATTTCAATCTTTCATGAATATAAAAAAAAAAGTTTCTATGAAAGATTTTTCTTAATATTTTAAATATTACTGTGTCTTCTTTTAATTCACCAAATATTTTTTTATACAAGTTGATTGTTTTTAAGAAATATCCTCGATTCCTAAAATCTATAAAAAAAACTGGATTATCTTCTCTACTTGAAGCCCATTCACTCTTTTTTTTAATTTTAGGTGAAACATTAATTACTGCTATAGAGTCATAGAAACATAATGAGTATATCTTATCTGAAAAAATATTATTATCTTTTGGTGTCATTGGATTTCTTCTATGAATATTTTCTATAAGAACGTTACAAAAATTAATAAAAGAATATTTTGAAGGATTTCCAAAACCAAGTTTTTTCATATAACTTGTATGGGTGTCTTCTACAACGATCATTCCACCTTCATTTATATGATTTATAGACTCAACAAGAGAGGTAATTTGTTGAATATTCCTATGGCCTCCATCATCTAATAAAATATCAATCTTTCCAACTTTCTTATAGAAATTTTCCCAAAAATCTTTTTTAGATTGGTCGCCAATAAAAATTTCAAATCCTTCTTTTTCTAGCTTTTTTGCATCAGGATTCATTTCTATGCCAATTATTCTACAATTTTTATTAAAATAACTTCTCCACATATGGAGAGAGCCTCCATCACCCACGCCTATTTCAACTAAAATAATTTCTTTATCTTCATATTTTTTAAATATTTCTTCATATATATCAAAATAATTACTCCATTTAACAGAATACCTTGGTGAGTTTTTAAAATTTTCTAATAGACGATTTTTTTTAAAATTCATTTTATTAAATCTAAAAATACTTAATACATCTATAAAGAAAAAATAAGCAAAAGGCAAAAATTTTTTATATGTTGGTAATAAAATTGTAACCTATTCATTTTTATTTCATTGTATTAAATTAATGGTGGAGAGACAGGGATTCGAACCCTGGGTACCTTTTACAGCACACACACTTTCCAAGCATGCGCCTTAAACCACTCGGCCACCTCTCCTTAACTATTTTTTCTTTTTATTTTAGACTTTCCAGTTCTGATATATTTCTTTTCAAATTTTTTGATTTTTTGATAGAGGCTTGTATTTCTTAATTTGTTTTTAAAAAATTCATTCTTTATTAAAACATCGTTTTCTATTCCATCTCTATTTTTAAATTGAGTTCTATTTTTTTTGTAAATTAATGCTATTTCATCATTTGGTCTACCCTTTGAAAAATAATAGGTAGCAATAGATTTTCTGGAAATATTTTTAGGACAGTTTAAATATTTGGGATGACCATGATTTGTAAAATCATTTGTAGAAAAAATAACCATAGTGTTAAATTTTGGTGATATCTTTTTTATACATTTTTTCATATCTTTACTCCATAATTCCAATTTCCCTCCATAATTTTTTTTCCATCTTTTATTCAAGTAAATAAGAACATTAATTCTTCTATCTAAATTTTTTATGGGATGTTTATTAAAATCAGTGTGCACTTTCAAAACCCCACCTCTTTTTATTTCATGTAAGCCACCACCGTTTAATGATTGATCTGGAATTATCTTTTCTTTTATTGAGCTTATTTTTTGTAGAAAGTTTATAAATTGTGTGGAATTTAAATATTCAAAAAGTTTTTTTGTATTTTTTTTGAAGTGTTTTCTATCATTATTTGCAAATTTAATTTCATTTTTATTTTCATAATTTATAGAAGATTGTTTCTTGGATAGGTCAGGAAATTCTTCTAATACTTGATTTAAAAATTCTTTATCAAAAAAATTTTTTATTACTATATGAGGATATGGCTTTGAATTTTGATATTTTACTTTATTAATTTTTGCAAATAAAATTGAATCTTTTGAAGATTTATTAATTATCTTTTGACTCATTTATTATCCAAATTTTATATTTTTCTATATGATTTCTGATGTATTCTGGAAAACTTTCATCTATTTTTACCACATCAAAAGTGTGCCCTCTATTAAACAGGTCTTTTTTGTGTTCTATTTTTTTTATAATATTTTTTTCATTAAAGTACTCTTCTTTGTCCCAACTTGTTTCAGCCAAACTTTTAAATTTTTTAGATATCTCATTTGGCTTTAGTAAGTAATTAAAGTGCCATCCACCTTCATTTATTAATTCAATATTTTTTTCTTTATCTATTCTCCAAAATCCATATTTTAAATTTTTTAATAAAACTTTACTTCTCAACCAGTCTATAGATTTTAAGTTTTTTTTTTTACAAATTCTCGTTCCTTCCCATGGTGATTCGTATTTATTATATAAGTTTAATTTGTACGTATACATATTCTGTAGAAATATTCCGTATTTCTTAATTAAATTGAAGTCTTTTAATTTTTTAGGGTTTGGAATTTCGTCTGGGTCCGAAAACATTATAAAATCTTCATTATCTGCCTCTTTTAGTCCTTCAAAAATAAACTCTCTTTGCCAAGACTGATTCTGCCATGGGGTATTATTTTTTGGAAATTTTTTTGTAATTATTACATGCTCTATTTTTTCTTTTATTTCAGGGAATTTATTCTTTGAAAAATTAATTTTTTTTTCTAGACCTCGGTGATCATAAATTGACTCACATACTATAAATTTATCTACCACTTTGTTTAATATATTAAATCTTAGCTCCATTTGTAAATTTTCTTGAAAAAATGTTACACAATCGAATATTTTATTTTTCATTTATTTTTCTTTGTTAATTTTAAGTACTCCTATAAATGCTTCTTGCGGTATTTCAACTTTACCAAATTGTTTTCCTCTAGCCTTTCCTTTTTTCTGCTTATCCAATAATTTTCTTTTTCTGTCTCTAGCACCACCACCGTGAATTTTTGTTAAAACATCCTTTTTAAAACCCTTAATAGTTTCTCTTGCTATAATCTTTCC
>MDSY01035931.1_pt1 | contig 14067 bp, 14 predicted proteins | sample 811131 | NCBI WGS metagenome assembly MDSY01 (sample SAMN05326643, study PRJNA326480) | marine metagenome | isolation source: seawater | place: Atlantic Ocean: South West | collected 2010 | reverse complement strand
TTTTGACACAGTTAATGAAAGTTTTAATGTGTTATTCCCTAAAGTCTTTGGTGGCGGGCGAGCGTCTCTGTAACTCACTGGCGACGACATGTTAGCTGCAGGTGTCATGATCATGGCGCAACCACCCGGTAAAAGAAATAGTAGCATTCATCTTTTGTCAGGCGGAGAGAAAGCTTTAACTGCCATTGCTTTAGTTTTTTCTATTTTTCAGCTAAACCCGTCACCTTTTTGTATGCTAGATGAGGTAGATGCCCCTCTAGATGATACTAATGTGGAGCGCTACTCGCGTCTCGTTAAAGAAATGTCAACTCAGGTACAGTTTATCTACATTAGCCATAATAAAGTTGCTATGGAAATGGCTACTCAGTTACTAGGTGTCACCATGCAAGAAGCAGGTGTTTCAAGGGTTGTAACTGTGGATGTCTCTCAGGCAATTAATATGACAGAGAAAATGTTGCCTTTTTAAAGATTTAATTAGGTTATATTTATTTTTTTTTATTGAATTATATTTGTGTTGGTAAATAAGCCTATAAAAACAACACCTAAAGGTATTATATCTATTATTTTGGGGGTATAGTCTAGTTCGTATGCTCGAGTGCTGTGCGGTACCATAATAATATATAATATTTTCAAGATCGGTAATCTTATGATGTTAACAACTTGGTTATTGTTGTTTGGCGGTTTAACTGTGACTGCCATCGTTATAGATGGTTTGCGGCGTATGTTTGCAAGCCACGCTGCATTAAAAATTGATATAGACGAAACTTTGTGTGGCCTACCTCAAGTAGAATATAGTAGCGAGCTACCTAATGGAGGGGCGCGTATTGTAGCGGCAGAATCCATAGCCGTTGGTTCTAACAATGATGATGTTGACCTAGAGTTGTATGTCGATGTTGATCTAGATCCTATGTTACTCGAGTTAGAGCCTATCGCAGTTGAAGACCTTGCGGTTGAACCTGGTCTAAATGTGCAGTTTGAAGCAGTGGGTGTGATGCTGGAGAATGTAGTCGCTGAGGACCTAGTAGAGAATGGCGAGCCAGTTCTTGAAGATGCTGAACTAAACTGTGGCACATCCCTCATCTTAGATGCCCCTGATATTGCATCTTGTGAAGAAATAATTGTCCCTGAACTTGTGCCAGTATGTTTAACTGTTGAAGAATCTGGCGCTATAGCTGAGGCCTTTGAAGCTGGCGAAATAAAGCCTAATGTTTTACCAGAGGCTGCAGTGCCTTTGGCGCCTCTAGTGGATTTTGACCCCACTCGTCCTGTGCATGAATGGGTAGAAACTAACTCGATGGTGCAAAGCGACTTGTTTGCAGAACAAGATCTTACCGATTTGGCTACTGTTAAAAGTCAAGTGCCTCACCATTTGTTTGAAACTAGTGACGATATTCTATTTAGTGACACAGGCATCGACGATGTTCACGAACAAGGTTTAGCTTTAAATGACTCTAAATCACTGTCACAAAAAAACCAAGATGAGAGCCTTTCTACCAAATTAGCCAAAGTGACCTCCATGTCCTTTGGCAAAAAACTACTAAATCGCAAGCGCATAGCGGCCCAGGTAGCTACCAACCTTGCTGAAGTAGAAGAAAGATCTAAAAAAATAATTGCGGTAGAACAAGTTATTAGTATTCTTGTTACGGCTAACGACAGTCAGGGTTTTTATGGCCCTCATTTACGTAAGTTAGTAGAAGCTTGTGGCTTAGTTCATGGCGATATGGACATATTCCACCGCTTTGAAGATGGCCTAAGACTAGGAAAAACCCAATTCAGCATGGCTAGCATGATGGAGCCAGGGACTTTTAATTTAACCGAAATGGATCATTTGCATACGTCAGGTGTGGTTTTCTTTTTAGGTTTGCCAACTGCTCAAGATAGTATGCAAGCCTTCGACTACATGCTTGAAACTGCACAATGTCTTGTGGCTAACCTTGGTGGTGAGGTGCTTGATGAGCAACGTAGCGTAATGCGTCCACAAACGATTGAACATTGTCGTCAACAAATTCGTGAATTTGAACGTCGTCACATGTCCCGCCGTGCGCAGCTTTAATCAATCACCTGCTTGAAATAATCGATGCTAAATACCCCTATGGTGGACCTAGACGCCATTAAAGAACAACTTCGCCAACACAATCACAGCTATTACATACTGGATGATCCAAGTATTCCAGATGTCGAATATGATCGGCTTATGCAACAATTGTTAGCGATCGAGGCTGCACATCCGCAATGGGTGACTACAGATTCTCCTACTCAAAGAGTAGGAGCTAAACCCTTAGAGGGTTTTGCGCAAGTCACCCACGCCTTACCGATGCTATCTCTAGACAATGCCTTTAATGGAGACGATTTACTTGAATTTGATCGTCGGGTAAGGTCACGCCTAAACAAGCACTCTAACAGAGCGCTAAAAGAACCCGTTAGTTACACCTGTGAGCCTAAGCTTGATGGTATTGCAGTGAGTCTTACCTACCAAAATGGGTTGTTGGTCACCGCAGCAACACGGGGTGATGGCAACCGTGGTGAAGACATTACTCAAAATATACGTACCCTAGATTCGGTACCTTTATGCCTGTTGGGTAAAGGTTGGCCAGACATTCTAGAAGTTCGTGGTGAAGTTTACATTCCTAGTGCTGGGTTTGAAGCCCTTAACACAAATCTAGCTGCCAAAGGCTTAAAAACTTACGTAAATCCACGTAATACCGCAGCTGGAAGCTTAAGGCAGCTGGATAGTAAAATTACTGCCCAAAGGCCGCTTGAATTATGCGCTTATAGTATTGGTTTGGTCAGCGATGACAGTACTTTACCGCAACAACACTTTGATATTCTGCATCAGCTTCAGGGTTGGGGTTTTAAAATCAATGCCGAAATGCAACGTGTGCAGGGTATTGAAGCTTGTTTAGTCTATTACCAAAACTTGGCCATTAAACGTGCTCACTTGCCTTACGAAATTGACGGTATAGTATTTAAGGTCGATCAACTGCAGTTGCAGCAAAGCTTAGGGTTTGTTGCCCGAGCCCCTCGCTGGGCCATTGCGCATAAATTTCCAGCTCAAGAAGAAATGACACGCCTGTTAGCAGTTGATTTTCAGGTAGGGCGTACAGGAGCCGTTACTCCAGTTGCAAGGCTGGCGCCAGTATTTGTGGGAGGGGTTACTGTAAGTAATGCCACCTCGCATAACATGGACGAAATTCAACGCCTAGATTTACATTTAGGTGATACGGTTATTGTAAGGCGCGCAGGTGATGTCATCCCTAAGGTCGTTAAGGTAGTAATAGCGCGACGACTAGCTTCAGCACAGGCCATACAGGCGCCTACAGTTTGCCCTATGTGCCAAGGCCCCGTAGAGAGAGAAGAGGGCGAGGCTGCATTAAGGTGTATTAATGGTTTAAGCTGCGCTGCTCAAATTGTGCAAGCGATAAAACACTTTGTGTCGCGTAAAGCTATGGATATCGATGGTTTAGGTGAAAAACAAGTTCAGAGTTTAGTTAAAGCAGGTAAAGTAAAGCATATTGCAGATTTATATGCATTGGATCATGAGGCCCTTTTGGCAATGGAACGCATGGGGGAGAAATCGGCCAACAATCTATTAGCTGCGTTACAAAAAAGTAAGTCTACAAGCTTGGCAAAGTTTCTGTTTGGTGTGGGTATCCGTGAAGTAGGCGAGGCTACAGCTCGCAGTTTAGCCATGCACTATGGTCGCTTAGAGAATATTAAAGCCGCAGACATTGAAAGTTTATTAATGGTAGAGGATGTTGGTCCTATTGTCGCTGGCCGAATTGTGCATTTTTTTACTGATGTTGATAATCTTAAAGTGATTGACCAACTAAAAATTGCAGGTGTGCATTGGTTAGAATTTGATCCTGCGGTAGCCGAATCTGCGCCCCAGGATTTGCCTTTCCAAGCACTGTCTTTTGTTGTTACAGGTACGCTATCCAGCGTGACCAGAGACCAACTAAAATCTCAATTGCAAGCACTTGGAGCAAAAGTGGCGTCTAGTATTTCAAAGAAAACTGACTACCTTGTAGCTGGAGAGAAAGCAGGCTCTAAACTAGCTAGGGCGCAAGACTTACAAGTGACAGTTTTAGATGAGTCTCAAGCCCTTAGCATGATCACTCAAGCTCTAGAACAAGCGCACAATTCAGACTAAAGGAATGCAATTGCCATGACAGTAAAACAAAGTGTCGCTTGGCAGGCTCTAGAAACCCACTTAAAAAAAGATATTTCGCCCTATTCCCTTAAACAATTATTTAATGGCGGTGGTGATCAGCGTTTTAACGACCTTTCTTTAGCTAGTCAGGGGTTATTGCTGGATTTATCTAAGCAAAAACTTAACCGGCAAACATTAGATCTGCTGATTGATTTAACCCAGCAACAAGGTTTGACTGAAGCTATAAAAATGCTCTATAGCGGTGGCCTAGTCAACCGTTCTGAGCTGCGGCCAGCATTACATACAGCCCTAAGGGCAGGGTCCTCAGATCAATATAGTGCAGTTCAAATAGATGGCCAATCAGTAAGCCAACTGGTAGCTAAAAACCTGCTGGATATGGAAAGGATCGCTAGTAAAGTACAACAAGGAGAGTGGCTTGGTTATTCTGGACAGCCTATCACCACCGTAGTGAATATTGGTGTAGGAGGTTCGGATATAGGGCCTCATATGGTATGCCATGCGTTAGATGAGTTTCGTATAGAAACTAAGTTCCCACTTGATGTGATGTTTGTTTCCTCTATGGACGGCAGTCAGTTGGCCGAAATATTGCAACATTTGGATCAAGCTTCTACCTTGTTTATTATTGCATCTAAAACCTTCACCACGTTAGATACCTTGGCTAATGCACAAACAGCACGGGCTTGGTTACGTAAAAGAATTCCCAGCGATAAGCTTATCGGCCAGCACCACTTTGTCGGTTGTAGTGCCTTTCCAGAGCGCATGGACGCATGGGGTATACCTTGTGAAAATCAAATAGCCTTATGGGATTGGGTTGGGGGCCGCTATTCATTGTGGAGTGGCATTGGCCTACCTATCGCTATTAAGCTGGGCATGGCTGGTTTTAAGCAGCTTCTTAAAGGAGCGCACGCTATGGACGAGCACTTTCAAAATGCCAAAGCACATGAAAATTTACCAATAATGTTAGCTTTAACGGGTATTTGGAATATTAATTTTCTGGGCCTAAAAGCGCACACCATATTGCCCTATGATGGTCGCCTTAAACTGTTACCCAATTACCTTAGTCAGTTAGAAATGGAGAGTAACGGTAAGTCTGTCACCAATGTAGGAGAAAAAGTTGATTTTGATACCAGTCCAGTAATTTGGGGTGATGTCGGTGCCAATGCCCAGCATGCGTTTTTTCAGCTGTTGCACCAAGGGACTCCTGCCTATTATGCTGACTTTATTGTACCTATTAAACGCACTGCGTCTAGCGAGTATACTAAGGCTACACGTACCCAGTTGGAGTATCAACAAGCGTTAAGTTTAGCTAATTGTGTCGCTCAATCTAGGGTGCTTATGTTGGGTGATGATGTGCTCGCCTGGGACCAAAACATTATCACTTCTCCAGATCGATTGTATCCTGGCAACCACGCGTCTAGTACCTTAATGGTTGACGAATTAACACCGGAAAGCCTTGGGCTTTTGATTGCGCTATACGAGCATAAGGTGTTTGTGCAGGCTGTAGTTTGGGACATTAACCCATTCGATCAGTGGGGTGTTGAACTTGGCAAGCAGATTGCTAAAACCACACTTAGTGCTATTCAGCAAAGGCAGGTGGGAGTACTTTCTCAAGAAGGCGTCGAATTCGACGCCTCTACTGAAGGGCTGTTAAATTATATGTTTAAGAAAAACCACTAAATACGACAGCTGTCTTTACTACCACCGTTGTTAAAATAGTGATCAAAGGCCTTGGGAGTGCGTCCTCGACCAGACCATTCGTGCTGGACACCCTGTGGGTCAGTAATGCGGTATTGGGCCGCCACTGGCTTGCGAGGGTTCTTTGCTTTATTAGCCTTAGGTGCTTCGTCTGAAAAAAAGTCTGCTGGGGTTAGTCCTGCTTCTGCAATAGCTGCAAATATAGCTTGCTTTTCAGCATCTTTTTTTGCATTTTTCTCAGCCATGTCTACTTCTTCTTGGGTGCGTTTTTCGATAAATTCAGACAATTGAGCAGCCATAGTTTCTAACTGTTCAACACTAAAGTCTTTGCAGGCTGCACGAAAACGATTTTTATTACGGGCAATTTCAGAAAATTCAGTCATAATGGTTCCACGATTAGTTGCTTTTTAAATGGTGCTCAATCTTTAGTTTTAAATATTAGTTTTATTAGGCACAAATTAGAATAATTTAAAATGCTCGCGCCATATAGAAGTTAATGTTAATTCACTTCTTTTTTAATTCACTAAATCATACATTATATTAACTCAATTTTTATTTAATTTAAATTAAAACCTATGCCAATCAATAAATACGATTTACACAGCCATACAAAATTTTCTGATGGTAGCTTGTCTGCCAAAGAACTAATAGATTTGGCAATTGAGCGAGGTGTTACTCACCTTGCAATTACTGACCATGATACAGTTAGCGCGCACTTACAATTAGTGCAAGATCATGATGGTTACGATAGTGACAAGATATGCATTATTAGAGGTATAGAGTTTTCTGGGCAATGGAATAATATGGGTGTTCATATTGTTGGTCTAAATATTGATGTTAATTCACCCACTATCGAAGCTGCTGTTGCTCATCAAACACAGCTGCGTTTACAAAGAGTAAAAACAATTGCTAAAAAATTAACCCAACGCGGGTTTCCAGACATTTCAGAAGGTGCAATGAAACTTGCTGGAGATGGTCAAGTTGGGCGTCCTCATATTGCACAACATATGGTACAAGAAGGTTTGGTGTCAAGCGTGGCTCAGGCATTTAATAAATACTTGGGGGCAGGTAAGGTAGGTGATATCAGCAATGTGTGGCCTGATTTAGAGCAAGTAGTAGAGTGGATTAAGCTGGCTGGAGGTGTCGCAGTGTTGGCTCACCCTAGTCGGTATAAAATGACCCGGACTAAGCGCCGGCGCCTAATGGCTGATTTTTCAGACGCAGGTGGCCAAGCCATTGAAGTGTGTGCGGGTAATCAAGTTCCTGGGGTAGCTGAAGAAATGGCTAATATATGTGATGAATTTGGCTTTTATGCCTCAGTAGGTAGTGACTTCCATAACCCAGATTATAAATGGGTTAAGCTGGGTCAGTATCCTAAACTGCCAAAAACCTGCCGACCTGTTTGGGAGCTATTTTAAGGTGGGAGTCCGAGTAGATGGTAAAGAGTATGTAATGCCTGTGGATCTTTATATTCCTCCCCATGCGTTAGAGGTTATTTTAGAAACCACTTTTGAGGGACCACTAGATTTATTACTCTATTTAATTCGCCGACATAATTTAGACATAATTAATATTAATGTGGCTGAAATTACCTGCCAATATATCTCATATATTGAGTTGATAGGGTCTCATCGATTTGAGTTGGCAGGAGAGTATTTAGTAATGGCAGCGACCTTGGCAGAAATAAAAAGTCGTAGTTTACTTCCACGTATGCAAACCTTGGATGATGAAGAGGAAGACCCAAGGGTACGGCTAATAAAACAATTACGCGAATATGAGCGTTTTAAAAACATTGCAGAAACAGTAGATGATCTGCCTCGTATGGGTAGAGATGTTTTTTCTGTGTGCATGGATATGCCTGATATTAAACAGGTTCGCCCACAACCCTCTATGCAAATGTCGGAGTTAGTTGCAGCTTATGGCGAAGTTCTAAAGCGTGCAGACATGTATGAACATCACATGATAGCCAGTGAGCGTCTTTCTACACGAGAGTGTATGTCCAATTTAATGGCTCAATTGCAAGAATATCAACAGATGTCATTTGATCAACTATTTGACTTGTCGCAGGGGCGTATGGGTATTGTAGTTACGTTTTTGGCAATGATGGAGTTAGTTAAGGAGAGGTTAATTAAATTAGTACAGGTTCAAGAATATGGGCCAATTCACGTCAGTTTAGGTAGCGAACAAGACTCTCTAAATCAGGAGCTTGCCCAATGATTGCGGAGCTTGCTCCTGTTTTGGAAGCTCTATTGTTGGCTGCAGACAAACCTTTAAGTGTTGAGCGCTTATGTCAAATATTCGATGAGCATGATGGTGTTGATAATAAACGGATTAGAAAAACCCTCAGACACTTACAAGAAATTTTTTCTGGACGTGGTTTTCAATTAGTTGAAGTGGCTTCTGGTTTCCGTTTTCAAGTTCACCAAGATTATGCTTTTTGGGTGGCGCGCTTATGGCAAGAAAAGCCTCAAAAGTATTCCAGAGCATTGCTTGAAACTCTCTCCATTATTGCCTATCAGCAACCAATTACCCGGGGAGAAATAGAGGCCATACGTGGAGTAGGGGTCAGTTCTTCTATTATTCACACTATGTTAGATCGATGCTGGATAAAGGGCGTGGGGCACAAAGAGATGCCTGGTCGCCCTGAGTTATTTGCCACCACTAAGGAATTTTTGGATCACTTTAATTTAAAACAACTTAGTGATTTACCTCCGCTGGATGATTTGCCCCTGCGGAATGATGTCGCTGTGGCTCCAGCCAAACTAAAGTAATCGCTTATGCAACTGCAAAAACAAGAAATCGAGGTCGTGACGGCGCCAATACATTAAGTTATAATACTTGCTCACATAAACTGTATTGATGGGACTATCATGACAGATCAAAACTTTCCCCCTGGGGAACTCTCTGAGATCGTTGAACAAAAAGTCAGCGACGAAAAAGTTCAAAAAGTACTTGCCCGAGCGGGTGTAGGTTCACGCCGAGAGATGGAGCGTTGGATTGCCGCAGGAAGAGTAACTATTAACAAAGAAAAGGCCCAATTAGGTGATCGTGTTACTTGGCGTGATCACATTTCTGTGGATGGCAAACAGGTAGACCTAGTGTCGCCCAATAACGTTGAGCGTCGTGTGCTTATTTATAATAAGCCTGAAGGTGAAATTGTTACTCGCTCTGATCCAGAAAATCGCTCTACTGTATTTGACAAGTTGCCACGCCTAAAAGGTGAACGCTGGATTGCAGTAGGTCGCCTAGACATCAACACCTCAGGTTTATTATTATTCACCACTGATGGTGAATTGGCCAACGCATTAATGCATCCATCGACCACCATTGAGCGTGAATATGCCGTGCGAGTTATGGGTCACGTTACCATGGATCAAGTCAATGCAATGCACAAAGGGGTGCTGTTAGACGATGGTATGGCTCGTTTTAACGACATTCAAGAATTTGGTGGTGAAGGTATTAACCGCTGGTATCATGTGGTTATCATGGAAGGCCGCAACCGCGAAGTGCGTCGTTTGTGGGAGTCTCAAGGTTTGAGAGTTAACCGCTTAAAACGTGTGCGTTACGGTAACGTATTTATGCAACCTCAGCTTAAAGCTGGCATGTGGATGGAAATGCCACAGGCAGAAATCAACTCACTCTCTCAGTTTGTAGGCATGCGCCCCAAGAAAGTGAAGCGCCGTTTGCCTAAGGAGCAGGAGAGTTTTGATCGCCAGCAGAACCGTCAACGTACTCGTCGTCATGTTTAAACTTAGCTAACAGAGTTACCAACAGGCCTAGTTAATGACACTCTGTTTAATTATCTCGGCTTGTGTTTCCAACCATCATCATTTGTGAACCCCTACCAGGCTATTTTCTTTGCCCAAGCTAATTGGTTATCTATTATTAACCAATTAGCTGTGCAGTTGAGCTCATATTATTTTAGTGTCGCTACCTTTAACTACCATTTCATCTTGAGATTTTTGTCCAGTTACGTTTATTGGGTCTAGATGAATAATAACGTCAGCATAGGGGAACACTTCCATAATACGCTGCTCCAGAGCATCAGCTACACTGTGGGCATGCATTAAAAGCATGTCCTCTTGAAGATCTAAATGTAATTGAATGAATTGCATGTGGCCAGATTTTCTACTGCGCAAGTCATGCATGCCTAAAACAAGAGGCTGCGTCAGGGCTAATTGAGTAATAATATCCCTTTGTTCATCACTTAACTCATGGTCTAACAAAAGGTGAAAAGCAGTTTTTGCAATACCCCATGTGCTGTAAACTACGTATGCACTAATACCCAATGCTAGGTATGGATCAGCTCCGTAATAGCCGTAGGCTGCTAAAAAAAGGGCGATGATGACGCCAACATTCATGAGTAAATCTGACACGTAATGTAGTGAGTCAGCCTTGATAGCGGTAGATTGAGTGCGTTTTACTACGTGCCGTTGCAGTATTATCAAGGCGCCTGTAATAATCATACTTACTACCATGACACTAATGCCGAGTGAGGTGTTTTCAACCACCACCGGGTTCCATAAGCGACCCACAGTTTGTGACAGTAATAACCCGATAGAACCTAGAATCAATAAAGCTTGGGCAAGTCCTGCAAGAGCTTCTGCCTTACCGTGGCCAAACCGATGTTCTTTATCTGCTGGCGCCATAGCGTAGCGTACTGCGAAAAAGTTAATTAACGAAGCTGCGCTATCCATGATGGAATCAATCAATGAGGCAAGCAAACTTACGCTTTGGGTTTGGTCCCAGGCCCAAGTTTTTATAACAATTAAACTAAAGGCAACCAATACTGAGGCCCAAGTCGCAAGTTTGATGAGCTGGCTGTATGTCATTACTAAAGTATAGCCTAAAAAAGTTTAGCCTTGTGTAAACTTTATTAAGCTTGGGTCAAGCTTGATCAGCATGAGTGCCTAAAAAAACCTCGTTTAGTAGTGTGTTTTGATCTTTGACAAATTCAGTTTTGTCTGTGGGTGAATTATTTATACTGCATTAGCTTCTTCATTGGCACGGTTGTGCCAGCGGATGTGCAGCATGGTGCTGGTGTAAAGTAGGGTGATAAGCAACGCACCTAAAGCTCCGTTTATGGGCACATACATTACTTCGATAGTGAAGTAGATCAGCAAGACAAAACACAACCATGCTAATTGGCGTAAGTGTTGCTTATACATGGCTAGTGCAAAACCTAGTAAAGGGAAGCACTTAATGCCAATAATAACGACGCTTCCAATTTCTGCATAGGGGTGCGACAAGGTACTAATGATAAAGTAGGCTATTAGCGCTAAATAGGCTAATACACTAATGGCGCGAGAGTATTTACGTTTTTGTTGATACTGCATCACAAAATCTCCAAAACAGATTCAGGTGGGCGGCCAATACGAGCTTGGCCTTGATTAATGGCAATAGGCCTTTCGATTAACCTAGGGTGGTTAACCATTGCGTTAATGAGTTCAGATTGAGTTAGGTGAGTTTTAGCCAGCTGCTCCAGCTTATAAACCTCTTCACCTTTGCGCATAAGGAGGCGAGCATCGTCCATACCCAGCATAGATAGTAATTGCGTAAGCTCATGGGTACTTGGAACCTGTTCTAAGTACAAACGGATGTTTGGAGTAACGCCATGAGCTTCTAATAAAGCTAAGGTAGCACGGGATTTAGAGCATCGCGGGTCATGATATAAAGTAACACTCATCATTAACGGCCTAGCTTAGCCTTTATAAAGTCCAAAGCTCCTTCCAAGGGCATATCTTCATTAGCTTCAGCTCTACGATTACGGTACTCCAGCGCGCCGCTGTCTAAACCACGATCTCCAATCACCACGCGATGAGGCAGGCCGATAAGTTCGGCATCTGCAAACTTCACCCCAGGGCGCATGGCGCGGTCATCCATAATGACGTCGATACCAGCAGCCTTAAGTTCGCTGTATAGTTTGTCTGTTGCTGCGCGGACAGCTTCTGACTTTTCATAATTTAGTGGGATAAGAGCCAATTCAAAAGGTGCAAGGGCTAGGGGCCACATAATACCTTTATCATCATAATTCTGTTCAATGCAGGCTGCTATTACGCGTGTGATACCGATGCCATAACAACCCATTTGCATGAACTGGGGTTTACCATTTTCGTTCAGCACTGTGGCACTCATGGCGCGGGAGTATTCATCACCTAATTGGAAAATGTGGCCGACTTCAATACCACGTTTTATTTCAATTTCACCGTTACCACATGGGCTAGGGTCGCCTTCGACCACGTTGCGAATATCTGCAACATCGCTATAGTCACAATCACGCTGCCAGTTTAGGTTAGTAAGGTGATAGCCCGCATCATTGGCGCCTGCGGTAAAGTCACTCATTACTGTGGCTGCGCGGTCTGCAATCACGGTAATGGTTAAACCCACGGGACCAATGGACCCAGGGGTGGTGTTTAACTCATCTATAATGCGTTGCTCAGGAGCCATCGTGAGTGGCTGCGCAATAAGAGCATGTTTCTCAGCCTTGACTTCATTCATGTTGTGATCGCCACGTAAAACTAAGGCCACCAAAGGGTGGTGGCCTTCTTCGTTGGCAACACCAAGAACTACTAGCGTTTTAAGGATTTGGGTTTTATCCAAACCCAAAAACTCACAAACACTATCTATGGTTTTTTGATCTGGCGTATGAACTTTTTCCATTGACTTACTAGGGGCTAGGCGCGGCGCCTCTGGCAATACTGCCTCGGCTGTTTCTACGTTGGCTGCAAAACTACTGTTGGGGCTGTTACTAAAGGCAATGTCGTCTTCGCCTGATTGCGCCAGCACATGAAATTCTTGTGAGGTATTGCCACCAATACTGCCAGAATCGGCACGTACAGCACGAAAATCTAACCCTAAGCGAGTGAAAATGTTTGCGTAGGCCGTATGCATAGCATCATAGGTTTGTTGCAATGACTCCTGACCTAAATGGAAAGAGTAAGCGTCTTTCATGATAAATTCACGAGAGCGCATAACGCCAAAACGTGGGCGAACTTCATCACGGAACTTAGTCTGAATTTGGTAAAAGTTCATCGGCAAGCTTTTATAGCTCCAAACTTCCTTGCGCATCATGTCCGTAATCACTTCTTCATGGGTAGGGCCAACACAAAAATCGCGTTGGTGACGGTCTTTTAGGCGAAGCAGTTCTGGCCCATATTTCTGCCACCTGCCAGATTCTTGCCAAAGCTCTGCAGGCTGTATCGCAGGCATTAATAATTCCTGGGCACCAGCTGCATTTAGCTCTTCTCGCACAATGCGCTCCACTTTACGGATGCTACGCAGGCCCATTGGTAACCAGGTGTATAGACCCGAAGCTAGGCGGCGAATTAGGCCGGCACGAAGCATGAGTTGATGACTGATGACCTCTGCATCTGCAGGGGTTTCTTTTTGGGTGGCAATTAAAAACTGGCTGGCGCGCATGGGTTAGTTGGATCCGATAAAAACTAAATATAAAGTGCTATTGTATGTTGCCATGGCCGTGGGATAAATGGCTTTGACTGTTAAATTAGCATTAAATAGGTAATAGTTGTGTGAATGGTTAATAAAGGTGCACTTTTTAGTGCCTCTGGGGTCGTTGGATGAGGTATAATTTCGGGTTTTTGGATGTTCCGCTGGAGTATATTATGCCTATCTATGAATACCTCTGTCACGGGTGTGGTTTTGGTAAAGATGTATTACAAAAGTTAAGTGATGCACCGTTAACTGATTGCCCAAAATGTGGCAAGGGCCAGTACCGCAAACAAATATCTGCGGCTGGGTTTAGGCTAAAGGGCCAGGGTTGGTATGAGACAGATTTTAAAACTGGGGCCAAAAAAAATCTAGCAGGAGATTCTAAAAATCCTAGTGCTGTAAAGAATTCAGATGGTGATGCAAAAAGCTCAAGTGCTCCTAGCAACCCATAGCAACAAGTCACCCATATCAAAACCATTTAAGATTTAGGAAGTAAAATTATGCGAAGCCATTATTGCGGCGAATTAACGGCCAGCGATGTTGACCAACAGATCATCCTGTGCGGTTGGGTTCATCGACGCCGTGACCACGGCGGTGTTATTTTCCTAGACCTGCGGGATCGCGAAGGCATCGTGCAGGTAGTATTTGATCCTGACCTTGAGGCTAGTTTTGCTTTAGCTGATTCTTGTCGTAATGAATTTGTAGTTCAGGTCAAAGGCTTAGTCCGTGCCCGTCCTGCAGGTACGGAGAAC
>MDSY01131699.1_pt1 | contig 14068 bp, 8 predicted proteins | sample 811131 | NCBI WGS metagenome assembly MDSY01 (sample SAMN05326643, study PRJNA326480) | marine metagenome | isolation source: seawater | place: Atlantic Ocean: South West | collected 2010 | reverse complement strand
GTTTGCTTGTAGCCGGTGTGTCTTTTGACGAAAGTTATTTAACACGTACTGCGATATTTCACGAATCCGCTCTGGGTGCAGCAAGGCCTGTTTATTTTCCAGTGCACTTAGCTTTTTCTCATCCTGCTCGGTTTCTATTTGCTTAAATTGCGGGCGCACATCGTTGTAGTCCACCTTGAACTTGAGCACCTTTTCATCGCGAATGGCGTCGGTGATCACATAGGAGTGCAATTCACGACCAAACACGCTGGCGGTGGTTTCTGCACCGAGAGCGTTCTGGGGGAAAATGGGGGTACCGGTAAAGCCGAACTGATAGAACCGCTTGAACTTCTTCTTAAGGTTTTTCTGTGCTTCACCAAACTGGCTGCGGTGGCATTCGTCAAAAATAAAAACGACTTGCCTGGTGTATATTGGCAGGTCGTTTTCGCTCTTCATCAGGTTATTGAGCTTTTGAATGGTGGTGACGACGATCTTGTTATCTTCTTTGTCTAGATTGCGCTTCAGCCCTGCGGTGCTGTCCGAGCCGTTGACGCTATCGGGGGAGAACCGCTGGTACTCCTTCATGGTCTGGTAGTCCAGGTCTTTACGGTCCACAACAAAGAATACCTTGTCGATAACGTCCAGCTCGGTGGCCAGCCTTGCTGCTTTGAAGCTGGTCAACGTCTTGCCGGAGCCTGTGGTGTGCCAGACATAGCCGCCGCTTTCCGGCTTGCTCCAGTTCTTGCTCGCATGGGAACTTTTGATCTTCCACAGGATGCGTTCGGTCGCGGCAATCTGGTACGGGCGCATTACCAGAAGGGTGTTGCTGACATCAAACACCGAGTATTTCAACAGCACCTCCAGCAGAGTGTTTCTCTGAAAGAAGGTGGTGGTGAAATCTTTCAAATCTTTGATCAGGCTGTTGTCGGCCTTTGCCCAATGCATGGTGAAGTCAAAGTTGTTCTTGTCCCGCTGAGTGGTGTTGGCAAAGTAGCGTGTATCAGTTCCATTGGAAATCACAAATAGCTGGAGAAACTTGAACAGGGAATGCTCGCTGTTAAAACTCTCTTTGCTGTAGCGGTGCACCTGGTTAAAGGCCTCGCGAATGGCTACACCGCGCCGTTTCAGTTCCACCTGCACCATGGGCAATCCATTGACCAGAATGGTGACATCATAGCGATTGGCATGGCTCCCAGTTTGCTCAAATTGCTTGATGACCTGTAGCTTGTTGCGGGTAACGTTCTTTTTATCCAGTAGGTAAATGTTCTGGATGCGGCCATCATCGAATACAAAGTCGTGAATATAGTCATCGTGAACTTTGCGGGTTTTATCGATGACGGTTTCACTGGGCCGGTCAAGAAAAGTTTCCACAAAGCGCTGCCATTCGCTCTCGGAAAACTGCAGTTTGTTCAGGGTTTGCAGTTGCTGGCGCACATTGGCCAGCAGTGCATCCGGGGAGTTGAGGTCTGGCAGATATTCATACCCCTGGTTTTCAAGGTCGGCTATAAATTCCCGTTCCAGGTCGTATTCACTTTGATAGGTTTCACTGAGCTGAACGCACTTGGTATATCTATCCAGAACGATAAATTGATTGGTTTCGGCAATGGCCTTGTAGTCAATCACGTATCCGCGTCCTTTCTTTGAAGCAGCTTTTTCACTTCGCGATCGAAGTCTGATTCGATATGTTGCTGCTTGTTGAACTTGTCGTATTCGGCATAAGCTTTTTGCTCGGCCTGCTTTCGGCTAACGTTGCCATAGCCTTCCAGAATCCGGTACTCATTGAAGGCAAGAAATTTGTTGACGCTTTCAGCAAAGCTTTCCATCGTGAAACTGTTGCGCCGCTCGATGATGCCTTCGATATAGTCGAAAAAAGCCGAGACTGCCCGTTCGAGTTGTTTGATTTCGGTTTCGCTCAAATAATTCTTCGCGACCACAGAATCTGACTTTAATACCCGGCCAGCCGGTGCGTTTTTGTAAGTGCTCATGCCCATCAAAGGCTTACTGGCATCGGCTTTGAGTGAAATGATTTCTGCAGCGGTGTGGCCAGTAATGGCGTAATGGAACTTGTCCTGAACGTGGGCGTAGAACAACTGGGTGGTTTTCGATCTGGGGTCGTAATCAATGCTGCATTCAGCAAAAATATCGGTAATCTGCTGGTAGATGCGCCGCTCACTGGCTCGAATGGAGCGCACCCGCTCCAGTAATTCGCGGAAGTAATCTTTACCGAAGTAGCGGCCATTTTTCAGGCGCTCATCATCCATGGCAAAGCCCTTGATGATGTACTCTTTGATCAGCTGCGTCGCCCAGATACGGAACTGTGTGGCCTGTGCCGAGTTGACCCGGTAGCCAACCGAAATCACGGCATCCAGGTTGTAGTATTTGACCCTATTCGTCTGGGTTTTCCCGGCCACAGCGCCGTGTTCAGTGGTATGTTCCAAAATGGAACATACCACTGATTCCTCTAACTCTCCGCTTTCAAAAATGTTCTTCAGGTGCTTGGTAATTGCCGGGCGCTGCACACCAAACAGCTCCGCCATTCTTTCCTGAGTCAGCCAGATGGTCTCATTGCTGAGCACCACCTCTACCTTTATCTTGCCGTTGGGTGCGGTGTAGAGCAGAAATTCTGTGGTTTGATCTTCCAGACTTAGATTGGGCACAGGGTTCCTTCCTTATGCTTTAATGTCAGTGAGTTCAGTCATTGGCTTCGACCTGCTTCCAAAAGCCATATTCATTCTTCAAGTGATTAAGCAGTAACTTAACAGTCTGCTTCTCGGGCTCTGTTGGCTCGGTGACCGTGTCATTTGACAAGGTTGAATGACTGGAGAACTGGATGATGCGGTTCAAATACGCCTGCTGGTCACCCGGTAAGAGTTCAGACCATCTCGGATAACCGAGAAAGCTCGCCGTTTTCTCGTACAGGTTACGTAAGAGCGTAAAATGGTACCTTTGTACCTGGTTTTCCGCGACTGCCTGCTCAAGGACCTGTTTTAGATATAGATGGTAGGAAAAGCTCTTGTTGGAATCCCCATATTTGGTGTTCAGAAGGTAGCTGCCATTCTCAAAACGTTCCAGCAGGTAGCAGCCTTCTTTTTTACCATTTTTGTTCAAACCAAGTTCATTGTGGAGCACGTTATAAAAAAGAGGGCTGTGAGTTGTGATAATAAACTTCAGCCCAGACTGACTGGATTTGATCAAGCCCGCCAAGTTGACGGCCAACTCAATCAGATGATTTTCATCCAGTGAGCTGACTGGGTCATCAATAAAGACATATTCCAACTGGTCAAACTGATTTGTCTCACGCTCAGTGGGCTCAGCAACGTTGAGGATTGTAATAACCTGATCCAACAGGGTGTAAAAAATGCTCCAGATAAAGTTGCTCTCTTCACCTTTGGAGATTTTCAGGTTGCCGGAATGTTCGTTATCGCCACGCTCAAGTGAAAAAGTCACCTCTGTAAAATCTGCGCTAAAATGCGGGGTGAGTTTCTGATTAGCATAACGTTGGAAGTTTGTGACGATATTGAGATCCTGCCCCTGATCCTTCAAAACCCAGTCGGTAAAAGAGTTGGGTTGAATTTTCAGCTTAGGTTCTGCATCTGAGTCCAGATCGTTATCCCAATAGAACAAGTCCTCGGTGAACGCATTGTAGTAGAGGATTTTGTTTCTTGAGAATGCACTTTCACCTTCACTATTGGTGACATCTTCATCATCATTCTTTGGCGCAATCAGTTGTTTGAATTCCCGGGATAGGCGGGTTTTCCCCGAGCCATTAAAGGCATAAATCAACTGCACCCTTTTATTGGCGCCTCTGAGCTGTTGGGCTATTTCCGTTAGGGTCTTGCTCATATCAAGCCGCGACCTCTTCCGGTTTTGAGAAGCTCAGCAGAAGATCCCGATAGTATTCATATTGCTTTTGCCGCAGCTCGATCTCTCGGGGTAAGCCTTCGGAAATCGAGTCGGTAAGGGCGTTGAATTTGTCCAGAATCGATACAATACGAGCCTGTTCGTCAAGTGACTTCTCGAGATCATCCGGATAGGGGATAGGGATCGAAACCTTCGAAAAGCCGGTCATTAACAGTGTATTGACCTTGGTTCTGGCCACATGCTTCGCCTTCTCAGCAATAAACGATGCGGTTTGCATGCAGTAAGAAACGTACTTCGGGTTCATTGTATGCCGGAAAGCATAGCAGTGGTCGTGAATAGCGACTTTTCCATCGCCTAGCCATGCCACGGCTTTACCAACGTCCTCTACGGTCTCTCCCACATCCGTTATTACCACGTCACCAGGCAGCGCATAACGAAGTGTCTTCGCCATATCACTTCGGACCTGGGAGTGTGCCCTAGTCGTGAATGCTCCGTACCGGGTGTAAATCTCACCGTAATGGATAGCGCTGATACCGTCATCTACATAATCAGCTTTGGTAAAGCGTTTACCCCGAATAAATTCTCCAATCTCTCCGAGCGGCTTCCACGCTACTTCTCCATCTTCGAAACTCAACAACTTGTCGCGATAGTAGTTGTATTGCTTTTTTCTTGCGGTAAGCTCGGCGGTAAGCTCGGCGGTAAGGGAGGTAAATGCGTCAAGAATTCGGACGATTTCCGCCTGGATCTCAAGGGATTTTTTCGGATTTTCCGGACATGGGATGGGAATCTGGAATCCCTCAAGCATGGGCTTCCTTATAGAGGTTGCAGTTGCTCCAACACTTTTTGCCAGAATGTATTTCTTAAAATTTGATGACATGAAGTGATAGAGAAACTTTGTGTTCAATATGCCTGATATAACGCGAATTCTATATGCTCTCTGATGTAGGGCATATTTCCCTTCCACGTAGTGGAATATCTCACCAATTCCGCCTTCGCCGGGTACGACTATAGCCACTTCATCAAACTGAAAGGTATCTGACTTTAATACGTTCTTTGAACGAACATAGAATGGATAGATTCCATTTTCACTCTTATCTTGGCGATTTGAGCTTCCGGTGCCAATATCTGCTACAGCACCAAGGGATACCCAGTCCATATGAACGCTATCGTCCAGCTTGTCCATAAATCTCACATTGCTCATGCCTACAGCTCCTCACCTTCAATCTCCGCCACAATGGCATCAATCTCGGTGCGCAGTTGGTCGATTCTGGCCACTGTGGTTTTTAGCTGAGCATTGAGCTGGGTAATGTCGATCTGCTCGCGGGTGTCTTTGGCTTCTACGTAGCTGGTGACTGACAAGTTGTAGTCATTGGCGGCGATCTCTTCAAACGGCACGGAGCGCGCAAAATGCTCAATGTTTTCCTTGCGGTCGAACGCGCGCATGATGTCTTCAACATGCTGATCGGTCAGGAGGTTGGTATTGGTTTCTTTTTTGAAATACGCCTCGCCGCTGGCATCAATGAACTGGGTGGTTGTGTCAGTTTTGTGTTTGGACAACACCAGGATGGTGACCGCGATGGTGGTGCCATAAAACAGGTTGGGGGCGAGTGAGATCACCGATTCTACGTAGTTGTTGTCTACCAGATACTGGCGGATTTTCTTTTCGGCACCGCCCCGGTAGAAAATGCCAGGGAAGCAGACGATGGCTGCGCGGCCTTTGGCCGATAGATAGCTGAGCGCGTGCAGAACAAAGGCAAAGTCGGCTTTGGATTTAGGGGCCAGCACCCCGGCCGGGGCAAAGCGGTCATCGTTAATTAGGGTAGGGTCGTCGCTGCCGATCCATTTCACCGAATAGGGCGGATTGGAGACGATGGCGTCAAAGGGTTTTTCATCGCCAAAATGTGGATCGGTCAGGGTGTTACCCAGCTGCACGTTGAACTTGTCATAGTTGATGTTATGCAAAAACATGTTCATGCGGGCCAGGTTATAGGTGGTGTGGTTAATCTCCTGGCCGAAGAAGCCCTCTTCAATAATATGCGCATCGAAATGCTTCTTTGCTTGCAGCAGCAGCGAGCCGGACCCGCACGCGGGGTCGTAAATCTTGTTCACGCTGGTTTGCTTGTGCATGGCGAGCTGGGCAATCAGTTTTGATACATGCTGCGGGGTAAAGAACTCGCCACCAGACTTGCCTGCATTGGCTGCGTAGTTGGAAATCAGGAATTCGTAGGCATCGCCAAACAAATCGATATGGGCACTGTCAAAATTCCCAAAATCCAGGCCGGCTACACCTTTGAGCACAGCCGCCAAGCGGTAGTTCTTTTCCTTAACAGTGTTGCCGAGTCGGTTGCTGGTGGTGTCAAAATCGGCAAAAAGACCCTTGATGTCGCCCTCCGATGGGTAGCCGTTAGCGGAGGCTTCGATGGCAGCAAAGATAGCCGCGAGGTCGGTATTCAGGCTTTCGTTGTTGTTGGCACCCTTGGCAATATTGACGAACAGCTGGCTGGGGTAAATGAAGTACCCCTTGGTTTTGATGGCATCGTCTTTGATGTCTGGGGTGATGACGCTGTCGGGCAGCTCTGCGTAGTTGATGCTGTCGTCATCGGCCTCGATATAACTGGCAAAATTCTCGCTGATAAAGCGGTAAAACAGGGTGCCCAGCACATACTGCTTGAAGTCCCAGCCGTCGACAGAACCACGTACGTCGTTAGCGATCGCCCATATCTGGCGTTGCAGGGCTGCGCGTTGTTGGGTGCTTGTCATTCAGTTTTCCTGTTTAAATCCGGTTAGTAAGTCGCCGTCGGCTCAAATTTGAGGTGGGTAGTATACGAGATAAGGTGCATGAAACTCATCGTTCGTTGCCCAGGAAAGGCTTGAGTATTGTGGAGCATGAGGGGGTGCCGACTTTGTGATCAGTTTCCGAGTGCTTTGATACATCCTTGGTGAAGGATGGCGCTGATACACCTAGCTTCGCTGCAGAGGGAGCAAGGCCTTGAACGGCAAGAAAGCTGTATTGTGGGGAGGGCTGGGTACGGACTACGTTTAGCCTAGAACAGGCTGACCTTTGCCAAACAGCTCACATAGTATGCGCCTTGTCGCTTCTACCCAGGTACCCCCGCAAACTCCCGAACATCCCGCAAAAACCGATCTACCTGCTCCTCCGAGGTCGACCAGGAGCACATCAGCCGGGAACAGCCGCCAATAAAGTTGTAGAACTTCCACCCTTTCGCTCTTAGCGCAGCCTGGGTAGTTTCCGGTAAATCCACAAACACACCATTGGCCTGCCTGGGGTAACGCAGGGATACGCCGTCAATACCGCGCAATCCGTGCTCCAGCCGTTCGGCACAGGCATTGGCGTGTCTGGCATTTTTCAGCCAGGTATCGTCAGTGAGCAGACCGCACCAGGGGGCTGAGATATAGCGCATCTTCGAGGCGAGTTGCCCCGCCTGTTTACAGCGCCATTCAAAGTCTTCGGCAAGTTTACGGTTGAAGAAAATGACCGTTTCACCCAGGGCCAGGCCATTCTTGGTGCCGGAGAAACAGAGCACGTCGACACCCGCTTTCCAGGTGATTTCAGAAGGGTGCACGTCCAGCGCCGCTACCGCGTTGGCAAAGCGTGCGCCATCCATATGAATGTTCAGGCTATGGCGGTCGGCCACTGCGCGCAACGCACGGAGTTCCTCTGGGGAGTAAAGGGTACCCACTTCTGTTGCCTGGGTGATGCTAAGGGCCTTGGGTTTGGGATAGTGAATATCGCTGCGTTTGGTGACAAGGTGTTCCACGCTTTCCGGGGTCAGCTTGCCGTTGGCACCTGTACCCAGCAACAGTTTTGCCCCGTTGGAGGCGTATTCGGGGCCGCCGCATTCATCGGTCTCAATGTGGGCCAGTTCGTGGCAGATCACGCTGTGGAAGGATTGCCCGATGGACGCCAGAGCGAGGGAGTTTGCGGCTGTGCCATTGAACACGAAGTAAACGTCGCAGTCGGTATCAAATACTTCGCGTAGTTGGTCTGCCGCTTTGGCTGTCCAGGTGTCTTCGCCGTAGGCAGGTTCGTCCTTCTGGTTGGCCTGTTCCATGGCGTTCCAGGCCTGGGGGCAGATACCGCTGTAATTATCGCTGGCGAATTGCTCCGAGTCTGACATTGGTTCTCCCGAAAATATCATGGGTGAATATCCACCCATTATTAGCTTTGCTGTGGGTGGTTAGCCACCCAATGTTCTTCGTCTATTTGTCTAATAAGAAATCAATTTATTGTTTTGTAAGTATTTTTACTAACTGGCCTGGCCCTTGCTGATAGCTCCCCCAGCGAGGCCGGGCAGGCCTCATCAGCACCCAACCAACAAGATGAATCGGGAGCATTTCTTATGAAACTTCAAACCATTCTGGCGGCTGCGATCGCCTCCTCCGTTGTTGCTGGCCCTGTGATTGCCCAGGATCGTGCCGGCTGGCCCGAGAGCTTTACCGTTGGCACGGCAAGCCAGGGCGGCACCTACTTTGCCTATGGCTCCGGCTGGGCGAACTTTGTGGCGGAGAATCTGGGGGTGTCTGGTGGTGCTGAAATCACCGGCGGCCCGGTTCAGAACATGGCGCTGGTTCACACCGGAGACCTGAAGTTTGGCCTGACCACCATGGGCCCGGCCCGGGAATCCCGTGACGGCGAAAGCCCGCTGGCTCCGGGTATGAAGATGGATAACGTGTGCGCGATGTTCCCGATGTATGAAACCCCGTTCTCCATTACAGCCCTGTCCAGCTCCGGCATTGCGTCTATCTCTGATATCCCGGATGGCGCCACCATCGGCTTTGGCCCGGCCGGTTCCACTTCCGACACCTACTTCCCGCGCATGATGGAAACCTTGGGTGTGAAGTTCGAGCGTCGTAATGGTAGCTGGTCTGATCTGGGCGGCCAGCTGCAGGATGGCCTGATTGATGTGGTGGCCTTTGCCGCCGGTATTCCGATTCCGGCCGTCAGCCAGCTGGAAGTGCAGACCGACGTCAACATCATCGGCATGAACGATGAAGAAGCGAAGAAAGTGATCGATAACTTCCCGGTCTCCGAGTTTGTCATTCCGGCCAGCACATACCAGTCCCTGGAAGAGCCGTCCCGCGTGGTGTCCATGTGGAACTTCGCCATGGTGAACTGCGACATGCCGGAAAGCTTCGTGTATGAAATCACCAAGCTGACCATGGAAAACAATGACAAGATGGTGTCTATCCACAAAGCCGCCCGTCATTCCATTCCCGAGAACTACACCAAGAACAACGTGCTGCCCTGGCATCCGGGTGCTGCCCGCTGGTTTAACGAAAACGGTTACACCATCGAAGCAAGCGCTATCAAGCAGTAAGGCCTGAGCCCGGGGTGCCTGCATGGCGCCCCGGGACTGGTTGTTCGAATTACCGCCTTACCTCCAGGCAGGACTTAACATGACCAAAGAACACACGCATTCCGAGGGTGAACAGCAACTGGCTGAGAACCTGACGATCAACGAAGACCACCTGCTTGCCCACAACGTGGATGAAGAGCCGGTTGAAGCCAACCGCCGGATGTTCACCGGGTTGCTGCTCAAGTTTGTGGTAATGCTGGCCATCGCCTACTCGGTGTTCCACCTGTACACCCTGAACGTAGCGCCCATGGAAACCTGGTCGTTCCGGATTGTGCACGTAGCCGGTGCCCTGGTACTGGGCTTTATCCTGTTTGCCGGCGCCCGCTTTGTATCAGCCGAAGAAGGCCCTGCCCGGCACAAGTGGACCACCTGGATTGGCGGCGCAGCCATGATTCCTGCGTTGTACGCCCTGTATCAGACATGGTCGTTCAACCAGATGGTCCAGAACGGCACCATGCGTATTCCTGCCGAGCTGGAAACCTGGCATTTTGGCTGGCCGTTGCTGGCGGCGTCTGCCATTGGCATTGTGATGAGCTGGTTCCACCAGCGTGACCGCGCCCGCTTCAGCGTGCCCGACCTGGTGCTGATTGTGTGTTCCGTGGCGGTTGCCGCCTACCTGCTGATTGTCTTTAACACCTCCATGCGGATGACCACCGGCACGGCGTTTGCCCCGGTCGGCATTTCCTTTGCGGCAGTTGCCGGCACCGCGCTGATTATGGAACTGACCCGCCGGGTGGCTGGCCTGGCCCTGGTAGTTATCGGGCTCGTGTTCCTGGTTTATGTGTTCGCCGGGCCGTACCTGCCGGGCTTCCTGGGTTATCCGGGGCTGTCTGCCCAGCGCTTCTTCAGCCAGGTGTACACCGATGCGGGCATTCTTGGGCCCACCACAGCGGTGTCGTCTACCTACATCATTCTGTTCATCATCTTTGCGGCCTTTTTGCAGGCCTCCAAGGTGGGTGACTACTTTGTGAACTTTGCCTTTGCGGCAGCTGGTCGCTCCCGTGGTGGCCCTGCCAAGGTGGCAATCTTTGCCTCCGGCCTGATGGGCATGATCAACGGCACCAGTGCCGGTAACGTGGTGTCTACCGGTTCCCTGACCATTCCGCTGATGAAGCGGGTAGGGTACAGCAAGGAATCGGCCGGTGCGGTGGAAGCTGCAGCGTCTACCGGTGGCCAGATCATGCCGCCGATCATGGGTGCCGGCGCCTTCATCATGGCGGAGATTACCGGTATTCCCTATACCGAGATTGCCATTGCCGCGATTATTCCGGCCATCCTGTACTTCGCGTCTGTGTTCTTCATGGTGGACTTTGAAGCCAAGAAGCTGGGCATGCGTGGTATGCGCAGTGACGAACTGCCGAACCTGCGGCTGATGATGCGCCAGGTGTACCTGTTTGCGCCGATCATTATCCTGATTGTGGCGCTGTTCCAGGGCTACTCCGTGATTCGGGCCGGCACCCTGGCGACCGTATCTGCAGCGGTGGTGAGCTGGATTTCGCCCAACAAGATGGGTTTGAAGTCTATCCTTCGGGCCTTTGAAATCGCCGCCTACATGTCTATCCAGATCATCGTGGTGTGTGCCGCGGCGGGTATCATTGTGGGGGTTATCTCCCTGACCGGTGTGGGTGCGCGTTTCTCGGTGCTGCTGCTGGATGTGGCTGCCCACAGCCACCTGCTGGCACTGGTGTTTGCCATGTTCATCTCGATCTTGCTGGGTATGGGCATGCCAACCACGGCCGCCTATGCGGTGGCTGCCTCTGTGGTAGCGCCGGGCCTGGTGCAGCTGGGTATCGAGCCGCTGACCGCGCACTTCTTCGTGTTCTACTTTGCCGTGGTGTCTGCCATCACGCCGCCGGTTGCCCTGGCGTCTTACGCTGCGGCCGGTATTTCCGGTGCCAATGCCATGTCTACCTCGGTAGCGTCGTTCCGCATCGGTATTGCCGCGTTCATCGTGCCGTTCATGTTCTTCTATAACGGTGCGCTGTTGATGGAAGCCGGCTGGGTCGAGATCGCCCGGGCACTGGTTACCGCTACCTTCGGCGTGTACCTGTTGTCTGCCGGTGTGCTGGGCTGGTTTGCCCGCTCTGCCGCCCCGGTTCTGGTGCGCCTGTTGCTTGTCGCCGCTGCGCTGATGACCATCGAAGGCGGAGTGTGGACAGACCTGGCCGGTATCGGGCTTGCGGTGGTGGCGTTCCTGATCCAGCGCAAGCGGGCACCCGGGTTGGCTGCGGCCTGATATGTCAAGGCAAGGGCAAGGCAACGGGCATGACGGCCTGTTGTCCTGCCCGGATTCCGGCGCTAGTCTAGAGGCTTTGCCGGAATCCGAACCCATGCTTAACCGGATCAGCATTACGGTTGTTCTGATTATTACCCTGCTGCTGTCCTGGCTGCTCGGGGGCTGGTCTGGTTACCGGCAACTGGAGCAGGACAGCCTGCAGGAAGCCTTTCGTTATCGCCAGCTGGTCGCCAACGAGCTTAACCGCTACCTGCCGGTGCCTGCCCTGATTGCCGAACACCCCCTGCTGGCGGACGCCCTGAAAGAACCGGATAACGCCGTTACCCTGCTCCGCGCCAACGAGCAGATGCAGCGGATGGCCACCATTGTGGGCGGCTCCGATATCTACCTGATGGACCTGACCGGGATGACCATTGCGGCCAACAATTTTGGCCAGCCAGATACTTTTGTGGGCAACAATTACGCCTTCCGGCCGTATTTTTCAGAAGCGGTTGCCACCGGCGGGTCGGTAGCCTACTTCGCCCTGGGCAATATCTCCTCGGAGCGGGGCCTGTATTTCACCAACCCGGTTCGTGACCAGCGCGGCAATATGCTGGGGGTGGTGGCTATCAAGGTTCTGGTACACGAGCTGGAATCCCAGTGGCACCGGCCGGAATCCCGCCAGCAGGCGGAGATGGTGGTGCTGGACGGCGACGGTATCAGCTTTTTGTCCAGCCGGACGGACTGGCTCTACCGGGATTTCAGGCCGACGGATAATGCCGAAGAGAATGCCAGGGTTCGCCAGCGCTATCCCGAGCGGGAACTGAAGCCCGTTGATTTTGTGGAGCAGGGCAAGCCCTGGGGGCTGGCGGACAAGTCAGCCCGCATCCGGTTAAGGGAAAGTGACAAGCCCGGAACCTACCTGACGGTTGAAACCGGTTTACCCCGGCTGGACTGGAGTCTGCTGGTGCTGACTGACACCCGGCCAATACTGTGGACCCGCACCGGGTTTATGGCCGGTGGCCTGGCCCTGTTCCTGGCCTGTTTCTTGACCTGGCTGTACCTGCGAGAGCGTTACCGCCGGGAGCGGGAGCTGGCGCTCAGGGGTGAACAGCTGGAGCGCCGGGTTGCCCAGCGCACCGCAGACCTCCGTGAAACCCAGCAGGAGCTGATCCAGGCCGCCAAGCTGGCGGTGTTGGGGCAGATGTCTGCCGGCCTGAACCATGAAATCAACCAGCCCCTGACGGCGATCCAGGCCTATGCCCGTAACAGCCGGAAGTTCCTGGAGCGGGGTGCCACCGACATGGTGGATGCCAACCTGGGAGAGATTGTTGCCCTGTGCGACAAGATGGCGGAGCTGATCCGGCAGTTCAAGGTGTTCGCCCGCAAGTCTGAGGGGCCGCCGTCGGTGGTGGACCTGCGCCTGCCGATTGATGCAGCACTGAAAATTATCCGCGCCCAGAACGCCAGCGAGGGCATCAACATTCGCTGGCCGCGACCGGACAACCCGGTGATGTGCCACGGCGACCTGATCCGGGTGGAGCAGGTGATGGTTAACCTGCTGGCCAATGCGGTCCAGGCGGTGGAAGGCTGCGAGCAACCGCAGATTGATATCCTGGTTGCCGATGAAGACGACGACTGGCGCTGCGTGGTGAAGGATAACGGCCATGGCTTGCCGGGGAATTCCGAGCAGGGGTTCGAGCCGTTCTTTACCACCCGATCGGTCAAGCAGGGGCTGGGGCTCGGCCTGTCGATCTCCCGGCAGATTGTTGAAGCACTTGGCGGCAGCCTGACCGGCCAGAACCGGGTCGACGGCCCCGGGGCGGAGTTTGTTCTGACACTGAAACAGCGTAAGGCAGAGGGATGACAATACCATCAGTGATTTTTGTGGATGATGACCCGGATATCCGGCCGGTGATGGAACAAACCCTCACCCTGGAAGATATCCCGGTAGCCTGTTTTGCCGACGGAGCATCGGCGCTGAAGCTGGTGCAGCCAGAGTTCGAAGGCATCGTCTTGTGCGACTACAACATGCCGGGCATGGATGGCATGCAGCTGTTGCACGAGGTACGGAAGATTGATGAAGACATCCCGGTGATTCTGCTCACCGGCCAGGGCGACATCAGCACGGCGGTGTCGGCCATGCAGCAGGGGGCCTATGACTTCATTGAAAAGCCCTTTGACCACGACGAACTGATCGAACTGCTGCGGCACGCCCTGGAAAAACGTCACCTGGCCCTGGAAAACCGGCGCCTGAAGGCCCAGTTGCGGCAGCTGGCCAAGCCCGGGCCGCGGGTTTTGGGTGATTCGCCGGCGATGCAGGCGGTAATGTCGACAATCGGGCCGATCCTGGATATTTCCGCAAACGTGCTGCTGCATGGTGAAACCGGTTCCGGTAAGGATGCCCTGGCCCGGTACATTCACGAAAGCAGCCCCCGCAGTGCCCACAACTTTGTTGCCATCAACTGCGGCGCGGTGCCCGAAAACCTGATCGAGAGTGAACTGTTCGGCCACGAAGCGGGGGCCTTCACCGGCGCCGAGAAGCGGAGGATTGGCAAGATTGAGCATGCCCACCGGGGCACTTTGTTCCTGGATGAAGTGGAAAGCATGCCCATGGTGCTGCAGGTGAAACTGC
>MDSY01147117.1_pt1 | contig 14070 bp, 24 predicted proteins | sample 811131 | NCBI WGS metagenome assembly MDSY01 (sample SAMN05326643, study PRJNA326480) | marine metagenome | isolation source: seawater | place: Atlantic Ocean: South West | collected 2010 | reverse complement strand
TAGTATGGTTCAGGAACCTGGCATTCTTTTTCCATATTGCTCCACTTTAGCACACCTATATTTATTGTAAAATCTTTCGAAACTCGTTTATAAAGGCGCTGGAGTGTCTAAACAAAATGAAGACACAGCACAATATACCCTATGGATTTAAAGGGCAAATGTACTACTATAAATAAGGTATATCAATTTTTTTATATGAATATATACCGGATAATTTGTTATAAAAATTGATATGATAATTTATGTATTATAATTATAAATCATGATACGACGTTTAAATAATGAATTTAAAAAGAGTAAAAAATTATCACAGTATTCGTATGATAGTGATAATAAGGAAGTGAGTTTTGTATATAATGATGAAAGAATGATCTCTATGACTATACCAGATAGTTATCCATTTCATCCACCAAAAAATCTACATGTAAACTATCAACCAATCCTATATTACCATTTGGGTAACAGAGAAATGATAAGGAAGTATTTTCATATACAATGTATATGTTGTGACTCAATAATGTGTGCATATAACTGGAAGGCATTGACGAATTTAGAGGATATAGTAGACGAGTATATCAAGTATAAGACAGTGATAAATGCATCGTTACTATTTGGACATATGGAACGAAAAAACAAAGTACCAACAGAAATGATAAGACATATAGCTAGCTTTATATCGAAATAGAAAAAGTGCAATAGAAAAGGGGTTTATTTTTTATTTGGTTTTGTTAGTTTATGTTGCTTTTTCTGTGTTTTGTTAGTTTATATAGCTTTTTCGTTGTTTTAGAAGTTTATTTATTCGCGTTCTGCTGCGATCTTAGCAAGGGCTTCAGGGTCAATCTCGTTAAGCATGTTTCCAACACGAAGGCCTTCCTCAAGGGCGGATTGCTTGGCGGCTTTCCATTGGTCTACTAGGATCTTAACCCAGTCCTTGGTTTTCAAACCGGCCTTGATTTCTTCGAGAGCATCATCTTTGTTATCGGCAGCTTCGATCAATTCCTTGAAGTTGTGAGCAACTAGTACACTCTTCTCATCATCGGTGAGTTGAGGAACTGTTTTCTTTGCGGCATCGCGTGCTTCCTTGATCTCGGCCTTAATAACTTCACGAGCTTCCTTCTTAGCGGCTTTGGCGGCTTCCTTTTCAACTCGCTTGATTTCGGCTTTGTCAGCCTTGGCCTGAGCCTTAGCCTCGATCTTAGCCTGCTTCTCGGCTTCCTTGGTGGCAAGCTTATCAGCAATTGCTTGCTCTTTGGCGGCAAGTTTGTCAGCCTTGGCTTGTTCCTTGGCGTCGATCTTGGCCTGTTTCTCGGCTTCCTTAGCTGCGATCTTATCAGCCTTAGCCTGCTCCTTTGCCTCGAGCTTAGCTTGTTTCTCAGCTTCCTTAGCTGCGATCTTGGCTTGCTTCTCGGTTTCCTTGGCGGCAAGCTTATCAGCCTTGGCCTGAGCCTTAGCTGCGATCTTAGCCTGCTTCTCGGTTTCCTTGATGGCAAGTTTTTCAGCCTTGGCTTGTTCCTTGGCTTCCTTCAAGAGCTTAGCCTCGGCTTCCTTGGCGGCTGCCTTCTCGGCTTTGGCTAGCTCTTTGGCCTGCATCTTGGCCACCTTAGCCTCCTCCATCGCTTTGGCCTTCTCGATCTTGGCCTGTTCCTTGGCGTGTTCCTTATCGGCCTTGGCCTGTTCACGCTCCAATGCCAATGCGCGCTTCTTCTCCTCCTTGGCTTGAGCCTTCTCAGCCTTGGCCTGAGCCTTGGCTTCGTCGGTGTGGGCCTTGGTGAGCTTCATCACGGTGGCTTTCATCTCAGTAGTAGTAGTAGTAGTAGCTTTTGCGGACATCTTGATTGTTACTTGTATATTTTTACTTATCCTTGTAAAAATCTAGCATTTCAATTTTTTTTTATTGATAAAGAGTAATTTCAATTTTTTTTTGTTTCAATTCGACACCGATAAAAAAATTGAAATGAGAAAATTGACCTATTTGACAGGGGGTATAGAGGTCCGTTATAGAGGTCCGTTGAGGGGGTATATAGGCATGAAAAAAGACCCCCTTTAAGGCATTTTTATAGGGTTTTGGAGGGGTCATTTTTCGTTATGTACAGGGTATATCTAGTAGTTTACAGAGGATTTACTATAGGAATCAAGTACTGATGTGACGTATACCTGGGTATCATCACTGGAGTCCTCTTGGATAGTGTTTTCAACCGTTAGGATTTTGTTGTATTCCGTGGACCACATATCGGGTACATAATCCTTAGATTGGGCATTCCAGGTCTTAATGATGAGTCGTGTCCAGACCTTCCATTTGGATGCATTCTTCTCAACAAAGTCGTTCATGGTCTTTGTCTCGGTTTCGTCAAGGTCTTCAGGTGACTTTTGGAAGAGGTGATGAGAGGCAATATTGGCTTGTTCGTTAGGCTGGATTGAACGGCTAGCGCATTCGGCAATAATATTACGAGCCTTTTTAACACTCTTGTTGTGTAACTTGAGCTCCTCTTGGGCTTGCTTTTTGGCCTTCTTCTTAGCCTCAGCCTCTTGCAGTTTGACAGCCTTGAGAGCATTCTTTTGGAATAGCTTGAGTGCCTTGGCGGCCTCTTTGGCTTCCAGTTTCTCGGCTCTCAAAGCATCCTTGATAGCCTGTTTCTCGGCCTTAGCTTTGATCTTGGCATCAATCTTGGCTTGTTTCTCGGCTTCCTTGAGAGCAAGCTTCTCTGCCTTAGCGTTCTCTTTGTCTTCTATTTTGGCCAGCTTAGCAGCTTCCTTTTCACCTTCCTTCTCAGCCTTGATGGCTTCCCTAGCGTCGATCTTGGCTTGCTTAGCTGCTTCCTTAGCTTTGATCTTAGCCTGTTTCTCGGCTTCCTTGAGAGCAAGCTTCTCAGCCTTAGCCTGCTCCTTGGCGGCAAGCTTTTCAGCTTTCTTTTCCTCCTTCAAACGATCGCGATCCTCCTTAGGCATACCAGCATAAACCTTGGTAGGCTTCTTACCGGCGGCAATCTCACGAACGGCATCAACGTAATTGGCAGTAGACATGGTTTAACGGTAACTTGTTAGACTTATAATTTACCATTGTTATAAAAAAAATCTTCTTTCAATTTTTTTTTATTGAAAAGTTTCGCAATGAAAAAAGGGCGGGTATTTTTATTTGGTTTTTTATATTTTAAGCCCAATTTTCATTTCATGTACATGTACTTACCTTTTTAGTATGGAGTCGTGTCTTGTTGGTGAAGAGGAACAATCTCGCCTAGTTCAGTATCAAGATCACTCATATTGAGAGGTTCATCGGTTTGAAGATCTTCCATAGTGAGTGGTAGACCACGATCGTAGTCAAAGTCATCTACTGTCAAGTCACTGCGAATATCAGCTTCGTCTACAGGATTAGTTTTGCGCTTCTTGTTAGGAACATTGATTCGCTTACGAGGTTGAGTTCTTGGGCGTTGGAAATTGTTGATTCCCCATGTAACTCTATGGCTCCCATCTTCAGTTTTCTTGACACGACATACACCACCATCGTTAACGAGTGCATATAGAACTTGGTCAAAGTGACGATTTTCACCGCGTTCAGTTAGCTCAGGTGGCATCCAAAAGCGTTGAGACTTGATGAAGAAATCTCTAAGCTTGTTGCGATTATTGATCTTGGTGATCTCATTGCGACAACAATTGTAGAAGGTCTGTGCAATATAGCAAGCAGTAGATTCACAACCATTAGGAAGATCAGCAACGACCATAGGAGGTCCAGCGCGACTAGTACGAGTGTTTGAATAACGTGACATGATGTTAAATAGTTTATGTTTATTTTTCGTAAACAAGATTTATATAATTCAATTTTTTTATATTGAAACTGGTGGTTGATTTAGGTGTCATAAAAATAGACGTAGTTTATTAATATTGTTGAAATATTTTCGTTAACGGATAAAAAAAAATTGAAAAACTGTGTTAAGATATATAAATAATAAAAAGAGTGATCAAAGTAATTAATTCCATAATGACTTTGTTTGAGACTATAAGTAGTGGTGTATTGCGAAAGGAAAGTTTGGGCAGTCATGTGACTGCATTTGAGTGGTTTCTAGTCCACATGGGTTGGAGTTTGGAAATAGATGAGTTAAACAAAAAAGAAAAAGAGTAAAGTTAATGATGAAATAATAAGGGATTAGATTTGTTACCGATATCTCAATTCGTTACCGATTTCTTGATTCCAATGATATTAGATGATAGAGTATAATATATGTACATGTAAAACAGTATATTTTTTATTGTATATGTTATGATATTGAAATAGTTAGATGAAAGGGTACATTAAAAATAATTGATAAAATGATGTATATGTTTGTTACGAAAATTCTTTTTTTCATAGCAAACATATAGGGATTTAATTTGTTACCGATATCTCAATTCGTTACCGATTTCTCGATTCCAATGATTCTAGATAATAGGGTGCAATATGGTTTAAAGATGGTTTTACATAAAGATTACGTTGGGAGATCCGTTGAGGCTAGGTGACATGGTACACAATATTAGATCCAACAGTACACAATATTAGATTCAACAGTACACAATATTAGATTCAACAGTACACAATATTAGATTCAACAGTACACAAATATGAAAATATAGTATAAAATAAAATAAAAATATATAGTATATGGAAATAAAAAGTTATATGGATAATATAAGTTTTTCTATAAAGGGTATTTTCTTATTGTTGTTAACATTATCTTCAAAATATTTCACAAAATATTTAGGTTTTAATTTTCATAGTATATTAAATAAAGCTCCTTTAATGAAAAATGTATTATTATTTTCTTTTATATATTTTGCAATTACATTAACGTCAACAGAAAAAAATTCAAAAGAGTTACATCCATTAATTCTATTACGTTTATCATTTGGTATATATATTTTTTTCATTTTATTTGGAAAGATGGAATATTATTGTACATTAATAACAGTAATATTATTATTATCTGCGTATGTAAATTATACTTTTTATAGATACTATAAAAAAAATAATAAAATAGAAGAATTTAAAAAACTAAAAAAAATACAAAATGTAATATATACTTTTATAATTGTAACATTAGTAGTAGGAATATCATTGAAATACAATAAACATAAAAACGAATCTATTATAAAATATTTATTTGAAATATAATTAACGTTGACTATGTAGTTCACTATCAAATGGAATCATTTTAATTCTAGACGTTTGTAATTTTATTATAGGTAATACATTAGTAGAAATTACAAGAGGCTTAATAATAATTGGTTTAATATTTTGAATGTAAGAAATATGAGAAATATCGATATCAATCATTTTCATTAAATAATGAGAATTAATATATACATTATATTTTTATTATTTCAATTTTTAATTAGATATTTGCCTTCTCTTCTTTCTCTTCCTTTTTCACTTCTTCTTCAACAGTCTCAACAATATCATCACCTATAACGACAGGTGTATCTGTACCAACATCTACAGTAACTTGTGCCTGATTATCACCTCCTTCTGCATCATGGTATGCAGTGGGGTGTTGATAGTCTGTAGAAAACTGGCCTATAGACCACACACCATTACCTTTATAGTATTCTAGATAAATTTCAGCACCGGCTCCATTTCCTCTAGCCCTTAATCTCCATTTATAATTACGACTACCAGATTCAAATGTTAATATAGCATCTTGAGTACCATTACCACTATTTACAACATTTGGAGATCCAGAAATAGGAAAATCATTAGGTTTTATAGATCTTGCTTCACCATTGAGATAACCGTTTACATTACCACTTACATTCAAGTCACCATTAACCCATACACCAGATCCAGTCATATATGTTGAATATGTAGTACGTTTATTTTTATAAGAATATGTCATATTCATTTTTGAAAACATTATATAATTAATAGTTATTATTTATTCACGCGAAAAAATTAATTATTGTGCGCATTTTCTATAATTTGACTAACTTCATCGGCATAGTCGCTAGAAGAAGTTTGAAACGCACAAGGAAATATACTATGTATACATGCTTGAATTGATGCACAGCAAAACTTACACGATAACAAGAATGAAAAACACATATGTTCACAATATGTCATACCTACTTCGCGAGGGTGTTGACAAAAGATCCAATCAACGCAACACATATATATATACATTATATTAATCTTAGTGCATATGTATAATAATTATTGCCGTTGTATTGTTTTAAAACAATCCCAGTTTTTTCACAACAATAATGAGAAAACATCATAATAATATGATTATATTTGAAATATTCGAGACACACGTCTTTTAGTTGATATACATTTATATTTTTTTTATATGGAAGTTCATATATATGTAAAAGAAAATGATGATTATTTAAAGAATGATAACTACTATTATCTTCGTTATGTAAATAACGTATAAATTTATCTACTTTGGAATGTATTACAGAGTTATTAATCATTTTTATAAAATCATCTTTGACAAATGAAAAAACATATACACCAATCTCATTAGGTATATTGTTATTTTTCAAGTGACAAACCAAAGGTAAATAATAATCAAATAGCATTTATAATAGATGTAAATATTATTTTAATGCCATAATTTATGAATACAATAGTAAAACGCATATGTAATAGATAATATAGGATGTAACATATAGTTTTGTTTTCTATTCGCAACAGGTGGTGGTAAAATTTCACTAGAGTAGTTACGAACTATATCATCGTATTGTGGATCTTCATATATAGAAGATAAACGTTGAGAACAATTAGAAGATTTATAATAATTTTTATTATTAGAAATATTCTCACGATCCATTGGATCAATAGTAACAAATTGTCCCCATTCGCTCATATTATAATGTTATATATTATTTATAAATGAAAAATAATAAATAATCTTATTCAATTTTATTATATTAAACATCAAATAATCGTGGATTACCATCTGCAACAATAGGTAATTGTTTTAATATATGATGTGAGTAAAGAGAATGTATTATAATATTTTCTGGAATATGTGAAAGAGCAGTAATTGTTTTTTCATCGTCCTTGTAAACATCACTAACATAATAATGTTTTAATAAATCAACAAAATAATATTCAATAGCATTAATACAATTAACAATATGAATTCTATCGTTACGAAAATTATTTCTACGTTTGTATATAAATTCGGGAGGATTTTTTTTAGTACCCCAATCGCTACGACATGATGGACAAGTTTTATTATTGGGTTTAAACCAAGAATGTATACATTCTTTATGCATTACGTGTTTACATGTATTACATTGATAGCAAGATTTGACATTATTACAAACGTCCATACATATACTACAATTATCATTCATTTTTTTAGCATCACTGATTTTGTAACATTCGGGGTTAAATACACAGTAATTATCAATAAATTTATTAATATTATAAATTTGATCTTCAATAGAATCTAATCCATTTAATGCTCCATTATAAAAATTCGTTATTTGTCTAAATGATGCAACATAGAAGTCATTGCTGTGAACATATTTCATAAAAGAGTCATGATCAACAATATTATTAAATCGATACCAATAACAAGTAGTCTTGTTATGACCCTTATGTTTACATATACTACACGGCATATTTACTTAGGAATAAAAAACATATACAATATATGAAATTTCAATTTTATATAAATGGCTAACCCTCTTGTACTAGTGAAATGTTAATCTGTATTGTATATAGTAGATCTACAAATAGAACAGTTATGTCCGGTATGTTTGTTATGTAAAAGATTTTGTGAATAACATTGAATACACAATGAATGATTACAAGGAGGATTAACAATATTATTAGAATGAAGTTCGTTCATACAAATAGGACAACAAGGAGGAGAATTCTGGAATGAAGTAATAACACTATCTATTTGTTGAAGTTTACTTTGAACATTTTCAAAATAATCGGAATAGTCTAATAGTTCAATAGTAGGTAAATGAATTTCTTTTAATGGAGGAATATATTTAATTTTATGATTAAATTGTAATCTCTCTGGATAAATATTTCTCTCTAGGTAATCATTTAATTCTTGTTTAGATTTGAGTGATTCAATAAGATTATCTACTTCTTCAAACATGATACATAATATAGTTTATGTATGATGATTTCAGAGAATCAATTTTAATATATTAACATCCTCCATCGCCAATAAAATATTTATAACCATATCTTTCCCAGCAGTCGAGTGTACTATGTATACGTCCAAGAATATGATCTTTATCCATTTTAACATATTGTCGTCTTTTATATTTTACTGGTTGATATTGTTCTTTTAAATATTCTCTCCAATGTTTTTTATTAGCTTTATTTTTAACGAGTTCATTTAGTTCATGAATAAATGTATCATTGTTTAATATTTCACGATACATTTTAATCATGGCCATTTGTCTTTGTTTTTGTTTATCTTCATTTTGGCCTTTTACAATATGTTTATTTCGATATTTTAATAATGTATATGATTGACATAATGTATCATTTTCATTGATATCCATATCTTGATATTTTTCATCTACACTACACCATTTGTTAGGTACTTTTGTATTGGTGTTAGTTTCATATAATACGTGATGAATACCACCATCAAAATCTGTATTATCTTCTTCAATATCTTCAACATGAAATTTATAATTATTATTAGGAAATATTTCGCTAATAATTTGTCTTATGGTTTCATCACCAAATATTTGATTAATATATGTATAATGTTTTTGACTAAAATATTTTAATTGTGCAGGGCTACATGGTTCGTCACAATTATCTATATTAGTATTAATTTTAGTTTTAGTTTTAGTATTAGGCATTTATATATAATATTAATAAAGTTTTAAATTGAAATAAAGATTGTTTTAAGTATAAATTAACAATGAATCATATAAATATATGTAAAAAATGATATGGATAGTGTAGATATGGATATAAATAATAATGTTACAGAATATTTGGATGTAGAAACAATATGCAAAGAATTACTAAATAAAAAAGGAGATAGACAAGTATATGATTATTATTTGTATATAGAAAATTCGTATGATATATCGATGTTAAATAAAATATATGAAAATGTGAAAAAAAAAATAGAAGAAATAAAAACAAATAAAGAGATTTTAGAAGAAAAATATTTAAAATTAAAGAAAGATAGTAAAGAAAAATATTGCCATAATATTTTTGGTTCAGTTACAGTTTGCAATCTATCAAATAAGGAAGTAGTATTGGTATCACTAAAATTAGAACGATCAATAAATTATTCTTATACAATAACATCACATGAGTTATTTTCATTATTAATAGATTTAAGAACGGAGTTAAGATATCAAAGATGTTTATTATATAGTTTAGAGAATTAAGAATAATATGAAGAAAATAATATAAAGATTTTTTTAAGAAGTATAGTGGGTATATAATTAGGGGGTGTAGCTCAAATGGTAGAGCGCTCGCTTTGCATGCGAGAGGTACAGGGATCGATGCCCTGCATCTCCATACCCATTTAACCTGTTTTAGCTCAGTTGGTAGAGCGTTCGACTGTAATGGTTAGTTTAGCAAATATCGAACGGTCGCTGGTTCGATTCCAGCAAACAGGAAGTATGTAATTAATTAAATAAAAAATAATAATAATAATATATAAATGGCAAAAAAGATGGGTAATAAAACAACAATTTTGGTAGTATTATTACTATTATTTATTGGAATAATGATGTACAATAAAAATACAACAGAAGGATATGTTGTAGTTGCAGGAGCTACACCAGCAACACGTGCACGTACAAGAGCTAGAGTAGATGCTCGTACATATACAGGACCAGGAGATGCGTTTAGAGGACCAGTAGCACCAGCTAGAAGAGCTGCAGTAAGAAGAAGAGCTGTAGTATGGTATAATCCATATACATGGTTTTAAACAGGTAATTTTTATATAAAATAAGATGTAATTTTATATAAAATCGTAGTTAAATTACACTAATTTATACTAAATATGAATTGGCAATGTATTTAATAATATGAGGAAATATTTTTTTGAGATGTCTTAGTATGTAAAAAGTAATATAATAATATAAAGTATTGCTAGTATTGTTATCATTTTTTTTATAATAAAAGCTTTGAATAATAGAAAGTAAAGAAATAATTTTGATGGCAATAAATTGGCGTAAAAAGATGACAAATTTATAATAATATTTGTAATAATAAATATCAAAACATAAATTTGATTTACCATACATAAAAAATTGGTGTGTTTCAAAAATGCCAGTAAGAATACGTGAATGATTATTTATTTCATTTTTAATATTTACCATTTTGGATAAATAATTTGAATGAAGATCCATAAATAATACTTTTCTATCCTTTTTTTGAGGGAAAATATGTGGTATAATACCATCAATGTATTTATTTTCATGACTAATTTTGCCGTTAATAATCATAGGAATAAAACAGCTTTTGTATACCGAATCTAATAGATCATTATTGGATGAATAAGTATAACGAATAATTTGTTTTTTTTCAGCAATATTAAAATAGGTAATATAGAAAATATTATTACATGATTTATAAAAGTCATGATCTATATGTTTATGAATAAAAAGCAAACAGTTTTTAAGAACAGAGAAATCGCCATTTTCTTTGAAACAGTTTCGAAATTTTTTATAAAATTTATAATTATATTTGCACAATAATTTGGAAAGAAATAATAATCCAAATAATGAACCAACACTCGTTCCAGAAATACGTGAAATATTTATATGATTAGATATATTTTCGATGTATATTAATCCGCCCAATAAGTAACTACCACTAAATGCACCACCGTCTAATATTAAATCAATATTATGATTCTTATATTGAAGCCAATGTTTACTATTTGAAGTCAATAAAGTATTAGATAAATATTTTGAACAGTTTTTATAAATTTTAAGTTTCATGTAGCTTATATTTAAATAAAAAAAAAAGATAGTAAATATACTGTAAAATTGAAAAGAAAAAAACGTTAATCTATTAGAATAAGAATGTGTAGTAATGTATTTGATTATTATTTTCCAGTAAGTTACGTAAGAAATCATAAAGAAAATAATTGGAATTATTGGAAAAAAGGGTATGAATTAGATAGATATGAAATATATAAAATAGGTAATAGAGAATATAAAATGATATTTCCTGTAAAGTATAGTAGTGTAAAAATATATTACAAAAAAATGGAAGATTTAATGCATCATTTAGAATATATAAAAAATAATATATATGTATAAATGAACGTTTGTATATTTTCTAAATATAGACATATTTTAGGTCAAGAAAGAAAAGGAGTTCACAGTTATCGTTTTATGGATGTAGCATTAATCGATTATATATTAACAATAATATTTGCATTTGTATTAACATATATAACATCAATACCAGTGGAAGTAACTACCATATTTTCATTTTTTATTGGAATAATATCTCATTTATTATTTGGAGTAAGATCAAATACAACAAAATGGTTAGAAAAAATAACAAATAATTTGATTACATGTGAATCAAATAGTAAATAAATAGTAAATAAATAATAAATAAATAATAAATAAATAATATTTTATTATTTATCTTGTACAGATTTCTTTTTTTCGTAAGCACACATTCCACATAATTTATAACCATCCGTTTTAGTTAGACAATTTGGATGATCACATATACCACAATTACAGGCATCACAAATTAATGGAGGGTTTTCGCAGTCACATATAATACAAACTAGATCGTATGAAAAATCCATTTTATATGAAAAAATAAAATATAAAATGATTCAATTTTATACTAATTTATATTAATTTGTAATAAGTAACAATAAGTAATAATATTTTATAAAATAAAAATTATTATTTAGATTCAACTTTATTAAATTCTAGTGAAGAATATTCATTAAGAAACGAAATAAGAGATTCAGGGTTAAGTTCATTCATAAGTTCTTTAATTTTTACAATATGATGTATATCTTCTTTGTATGTATTTAGAACTTCTTCACTAATAATATATTTTTTACGTGTAGTACAACTAAGACGATATTTCCTAGATTTTACAGGATTTTTATTATAATATTCGCGCATATAATTACGCATATATTCTTTACTATTTCTTGACTTACGAACTTCATTTGAATCTTCCATGTTTATTAATAAAAATAAAAAACATATATGTTTTCAATTTTATATTTAATTAAGATGATAACATACATTATTATGCTAACATACATTATTAATATTTATTTTTTATTTAAATTATAGTTTTGGATTATTACGAAATACATGATAGTAATCAGTTTCTTTAATTTTAGTACTTGGTTTATTATGTTTAAAAACTTTTTTGTAAACCCATTTGGGTATTTCATAATCAGGAAGAGATATTGTATCTTGTCTAATTATTTTATTTTTTTTAAATACATTATGATTAATATAATTAGGTTTTGGATCAAAGTGATTAGGATTAGTAGTAAATCCGTAAACAGAAACAAGAGTCAAAGATAGAATTAGAGCGTACATATTCATTTTAAAGAAAATACACACATCCATGTAGTTTCAATTTTTATTTAAATCTATAGACTTTGAGAAATGACTTTTTATAAAACAAAGATTTTTGTGTAAAGCGTTCTAACTGATCAATTGATAACGGAAAAAAAATATTAGGTATAACTTTTTCTTTATAGTAATGTTTGGGTATAATAGAAACATATATAGAATCCAATGAATTATGACCCAATGCTTCTTTATAAAGTTTCGATCCACCAATGACGTAAATATTATGTAGTGTATGATTATTACAGAATTCAAGAGCTTTTTCAAAGTTAGGTACAACAATAACATTTGGATGACATCTATCTTTCCATAGTTCATAGCTAGCAGAAACAACAATATTAATACGATTCGGCAAAATATTTTTGGGTAAACTAAAATAAGTATTTTTACCCATAATAACAATATTTTGATTTTCAGGTACAGTTCCATTTAAATTAGTAGAAGTAAGTTCTCTAAAAAATTTCATATCAACTTTACAGTCCCATGGAATATCGTATTTATTTGTAGAACGATTAAAATATCCTATAGAAGCATCTTCTCCCATTGCAACAACAACAGAAAATTTAACCATAATGTATATAGAGTATATATAGAGTATATAATTTAAATACATTTAATGCATTTAATGCATACAATTAAATAATTGATTTATGACTTGAAATAACAAAGTATAAACCACTAATCATTAATATAATATAAAAATTATATAAAATATATAAAAATATATTTATTTCAGTATTTTATATTTTACAAGAGCACATAATGAAATTATATACAAAACAAATGCAATTAATAATGAGAAATAAATATTTTTAACAAAAACAGTAATCAATAAGTATAATAAAATCATAAATAATACATCAAGACTAAATGTAAATATAGCATTTTTGTTATATTTTTTTACATTTCCATGAAAATATAGTAAATAGAAATATCCTGTTAAAAATACAACAGGAAATGCAGGAATAATAGAAGAAATAACAGTATTTTTTTGTCTAGTAAAATGATAAAGTATTATAAATAGTGTACCTCCTAAAAAAAATTGCATCAAATATTTATAAATTTCGTTCATATAATATATATTAATATTTAATCATCACCCCCAATATCTTCTAAAACACAACCAGTATCAAATCCATAAATAGTATCATCCATAGTCCAGCCATTTTTTTCAAGTAAATTTTCATCTAAACAGTATTCTTCTTCACTATTATATTCATCATCTTCGTCACAATAAAGTAATTTATATATTTCTTTTAATTCTTCTTCGTTATATTGATCTTTATTGCATATTTCATCATGGTAATCGCATCCACTATCTAACGACAAACATGAAGCACCAGGAATATCATTTATTATAATACTATCTTTTTTCAATAATTCTTCTTTTTCTTTATCATTTAATTCAACTTCAAATGTACCCCAATAAAAGTAATTAGTTACTTCAAAACGTACATGCTTACCATTTTTTAAACAATTATTCCATTGTTCAGTTTGATAGGTGGATTTTTTATAATCAGC
>MDSY01008422.1_pt1 | contig 14072 bp, 7 predicted proteins | sample 811131 | NCBI WGS metagenome assembly MDSY01 (sample SAMN05326643, study PRJNA326480) | marine metagenome | isolation source: seawater | place: Atlantic Ocean: South West | collected 2010 | reverse complement strand
TGTTGTTGTTGTTATTATTATTATTATTATTATTATTATTATTATTATTATTATTATTATTATTATTGTTGTTGTTGCAGACATCGTTTATACGAACGACGTTTTTCGTTCGACTCGTCTTTCCGTTCTTCTCGTTAAAACTCACAGACGCGCTCCTCTCGCTCTTATCGCTCATTTTCTTCTTGGTCGCGCTATTACCGCCATCTTCCAAATCTTCCAACAAATCGTCCACGATTTCGTTATAAATCTGCATCATCGATATTTCTACGACAAACGTTGTCTTTGTCCGTCGATTCTTTTTCGTCTCCTTCATCACCTTCTTCTTCTTCCCCTCCTTATCAATTCGCAAGAAAAGTTCCACCGCCAGCCGCGGAACGAGTCCGGCGGAGTTGCGCCGTTCTTCTTCTTCTTCTTCTTCTTCTTCTTCTTCTTCTTCTTCATCATCATCATCCTCTTCTCCCTCTTCTTCTTCCTCTCTTCTCCTGGACGTAAAATCCTTCTCCAAGCCGCCGCCCATCGACGATGTCATTCCCGGAGTATTCAACAAAGCGTACGTCTTCCCGGCTCCGGTTTGCCCGTACGCGATGACGCACGCCTCCTCGCCTCGCATCACGTCCGTCAACGCCGGTTCCCCTATCGCGTCCCACACGTCCCTTTGCGTGGCGTCTTCGCCGAACGCGTGGTCGACGCGAAAATGACCTCTCGCGGTTTCCACTATGCCAGGGTCGGTTAAAGATGCGCGCGTTTTCTTCTTCGTCTTCTTGTTCTTCTTCTTCGAGTCCTCTTCTTCGTGTTCTTCTTCGTGTTCTTCTTCTTCTTCTTCGTGGTCGCCGTCTTCTCCGAGTATTTTTTTCTCCTTCTGAGGAGACGTGGGAAAAGAGTTTGAAGAAGGTCGAACGCGCGCGTAGGCTAACACGCGCTGCTTTTTCATCATCGTATCGTCGTCTTTTTCTTCTTGTTCTTCTGTGTGTGCGTGTGTGTATTTATAGTGTGCGTATAATAATAGCTTTGAAGACGGGAAAGAGAAAAGCTCTCTCGTCGCGTGGCTCCTCTTCGTTCGATGAAGGTGGTGAAAACGCGAGGATGCTGAGAATAAAGAGAAAGAGAGAAAAGAGAGACAAAAATAGATACAAATCGAGTCAACTCCTAGTAGGAATTATTCACTCGTTATGGTGCTCAGAATTAAAAATTCAGCAGTTTTGGTTTTTCTGAAATTGAGATGAAATGAACATGCGTTTTGAGCCACGAGATGTAGATACAACGAGTGGACTCTCTTTTGTAAAAGTATTCCGGATTTTCCGCACAAAAACACAAACGCGAATACAAAAAACAGTTCACGTTTAAAGTCACCCGCGCGCAGATATGTTTGCGATGCACTGCTCCTCGAGCGGTTTAGGTGCGTCGCGTTTTTTCCTAGGGGCGCCGTTTTCGAGCAGCGCGCGTTTTTTTTTTGTGCGCGCGATTTTTGTTCGCGAACAAAACGAGTAATCTTTTAACCGAAATGTTTTGTTCCTCGTCGTAAACGCGACGGCGCGCGCGTGAAGCGAACGCAAACGCGAGACGAATTTTCGTTCCTTTTATGATTTGGATATTTGTGCTGACAAAATTGTTTTCTCTCGTAACAGCGAAAGGGTCGATGAGTGGCCAGCGCGTCGCGCAATCGAAGAAGCGTTCGGTGAGTGATTTTTGTTCTTCTTTTGGATTAGATATCTCTCTCGTTTCTCTCTTCTTCTGCATCATCGGGAGAGCGCAAACATATACGTTTTCTTTTCTTTTCTTTTCTTTTCCGAACGCGGCAGCGTTTGACGCGTTTGACGAGAAGATGAGAGACCCCATCGTCGCTTTTGTCGATGATTCGTTTTGGGTCGGATCGCTAACATTGATTCCTATTATTCTTTTATTCACTTTTATGATAACCTCAGTCTGCGCAAAAGAAATGCACCATCATCCGCAACAAGGCTGTCGCGGAACCGCAGACGACGACGGCGGCGACGGGCGCGCGCGTCGTTTCGGACAACATGGAAAACGTCCTCTCTATCATCTTAGGTGGCGGCGCGGGTTCTCGTTTGTACCCGTTGACGAAGAAAAGAGCGAAGCCGGCCGTTCCGTTGGGTGCGAACTACCGTTTGATTGATATCCCGGTGTCCAACTGCATCAACAGCGACATCAACAAGATTTACTGCTTGACGCAATTTAACTCGGCATCTTTGAACAGACACTTGGCGCAAGCTTACAACGCAAACATTGGATCGTACACGAAGACCGGCTTCGTCGAAGTTTTGGCCGCTCAACAGTCGCCGACGAACAAGACTTGGTTTCAAGGTACCGCGGATGCCGTCAGACAGTACACGTGGCTCTTCAACTCCTCCAAGTGCGACGAATATCTCATTTTGTCCGGCGATCACTTGTATAGAATGGACTATAAGCCGTTTATTATGAAGCACAGAGAAGTTGGCGCAGATATCACGGTATCGGCGGTGCCGATGGATGAAGAAAGAGCGGAAGCGTTTGGTTTGATGAAAATCGACGGTACTGGTAGAATTATTGACTTTGCGGAGAAGCCGAAGGGCGACGCGTTGAAGGCGATGGCTGTAGACACGACCGTCTTAGGTTTGGACGCGGAAAAAGCGAAAGAAATGCCGTACATCGCCTCCATGGGTATCTACGTCTTCTCCGCCAAGGCTATGGAAGATTTGTTGATGAAACACTGCAAAGAACAAAACGACTTTGGCGGTGAAATCATCCCGCACGCGAAGGACATGGGCATGCACGTCCAAGCCTTTTTGTACGATGGGTACTGGGAAGACATTGGAACCATCAAAGCCTTCTACAACGCCAACTTGCAATGCAACAAGGAAAATCCGCAGTTTTCTTTCTACGAAGCTAAGGCGCCGATTTACACTTCGTCTCGATTTTTGCCCCCGACAAAAATTTTGGACAGCGCCGTCACCCAATCGACCATCGGTGATGGTTGCTTCATCGAAAAGTCTACGATTAAGAATGCTATGGTTGGATTACGATCGCACATCTCCGAAGGTTGCGTTATCGAGGACACGTTGTTGATGGGTGCTGACTTTTATGAGAACAAAGCGGTTTGCGCTTCCAAGGACGACTGCTTCATGCCGTTGGGCGTCGGACCGGGTTCTACGATTAAGAACGCCATCGTCGACAAAAACGCGAGAATCGGTGCCAACTGCTCCATCACGAACAAGAATAACGTTGAGACAGACGTAGAGACGGGTAAGGATGCGGGCTGGGTCATCAAGGATTACATCATTGTTATCGAAAAGGATGCGACGATTCCTGACGGCACCGTCATCTAATTCCCAACTACCACCACCACCTCCACCAAACAACCCATTATTAATAAAGCAATAATACGAATCACTACACTTAGCAGCAAAAAGAAATATAAGAGAGGAGAAATGGAAGAAGAAGCACTTGGTTTTTTAAGGAGAAAAGAGAAGAATGTAATAATAAACAAAATGCGAAAATAATCAGGCAAACTTCCCATTTTTCCAATTGTCTCGCACTTCTTATTTATTGAACGCGCTTTCTATGTCGATCAGAATTACCGTCGCATCATCCTTCCCGCCTTTCTTTTTAACGTGCGATATGACTTCAGCGCACGCCCGTCTCGCGCGCTGTCCCCACGAGGACGACGATGCACTCGGAGAGTGTTGCTGATACGATTCAATCAGAAGGGCGTTCGCCACCACCTCCGCCGCGTCTCGATCTTTCACTCTGCCGCATCCGAACGTACCGTCTGTGCTCAAGAGCAAAAATGATTCTTTGCCCTTACTATTATTGTTACTACTATTTTTACTAGGAAAGATCTGATCGTCTCGTTTCTCTCTTCTCTTGAATCGAGTCTTTCGAACATCGGGTTCGCAAGAAACGTGCGGCTTACAACTGCGATCCCCAATGGATCTCGTTATTGCGAGTTCGCCGTTGACTCGTGCGATCGAATCGCAGCCACCCCTCGAGCACACAAATTTTTTATCGTTCTCTGTGTTTGTACAACCAGAAATATTCGAAGGAGGAGTAGCGGCGGCATTCTTCCCTGTCCCAAGCACTCCGCCGCACGAGGAGAGAAAATAGGTGTTGAATAAATTGCAGGCGCTCTCTCTCCCTTTCGTGTCATAATCATTCGCAGCATTCGCAGCAGCCCTTATAAATCCGCCTCGCGTAATCACCGCATTAGCTTCGCTTGTATTCGATGCGATATGATCTGTAGTTAATGTCTCGGTCAGTAGTTCCAAAGGTTTCGATGCGCAGAAATCCGCCGCGATGATCTTACAATCTCCGAGGTGCGCGATCCACACGGCGTCATCCCAAATTAACGCCATGGCCACGCACGCGCCAGAAGAGTCGCGCTTATTTCGGCTCAAAAAATCTTCATCGCATCGTTTGAACCCGGCTACAATGGCTTCTTTCACCAATTCGTCGAACCCGCTCTCTCCTTCTCCATCCTCTTCTCTTTTTTTGACGTTGACCTCTTCTCCCTCATCCGCGCTCATCTTACAACTCAAACTGCTCATATCCTCAGAAGATGACGACCGACTCGTGTTTACTTTAACGCGCTTCATCTTCATCAACTTATCTCTGGCCTTCTCCGTCGCTTCTGCCATTTGCTCGCACCTATCGGAAAGCTGTTCGAATATCATCTCGTGTAACGACGCCGCGCAATGCGCGGCTGCTCCAGCGCCACCGTGACCGTCAATCACAGAGAACATCCCAATCCGCCGCTTCTCGACGACTTTTACATCCCCCAACGAACGAAACGTTTCGTTCCCGACTCTAACGTTATTATTTTCATTCCTGTTGTGATTCTCGCTACCTACTATCGCGCCTACTGTTCCTCCTACATCACCAAAACGCCTTCCTAACATGCCGTTCAACTTCCCGGCGTCAAAAATAGACACCGAGAACGTGTCCTCTCTTTCTTTCCTTCCGAGACCTTTCTGTGACGCAGCCGCGAACGTCGTCCCTCGACTCGACGCGTCTTCGCTAAATCGAACGCGCGTCGTTTCGCCGCTCCTCGTTGACCGGTCGGTGAGAAACTTATCGGTTAAATGAACCGTGTTCTCGAGATCAGTCGGCGAGCCGTACGCCTCGTCCTCGTCCTCGTTGTTCGTGCTACTGCTCCGGTGACTATCGCTCCCGTCTTTAGTATTCGAAGCGTTTTTCTTATCGTTCTTCCCGTCTCCGATAGAGCCGTCACGCGGCTCCACTCGAATCGTTAAATTCTTCTTCTTGGACAAGTTCATTTTCTTTTGCATCTGTTCAAACTCCAAAAGCATGTCCTCTTCCGTGATTAGTGATAACGTCCGACCCCCCATCATCATCATCGCGGTTTCTTTCTCCTTCTCCTTCTCGTCGTCGTTGTTGTTGTTATCGTCCTCATCATCGGGTGTCACCATCTCTTCGGGTGTATGATGAATGAGTTCGTTACCCAAAGACTGAATTTGAGGTTGCCTTCCGAACTTTGCGCGGCTTTAAATGTATCTCTCTCTCTCTTCTTTTTATTCTCCTTTTTTCTCCCGAGTGAAATAAATCAGCCTTTATCTTCGAAGAGTGACGATCTCGTTGTGGTTCTTTTCGAGAGAGAGAGTCAGAGAGAGAGAAAACGCGCGCGTATTCTATATGTATATGTGTGTTCTCTTTGTTTTGTGAATTAATTAATTCGACAGTTTTTACCCAAACAGGTAAGTGTGCCTTTGAAATGAAAAATTTTCAAACGATGCAAAAGCAAAAAATACGACAGCAGCAGCAGCATCCGCCCCCGGAAACAAAGAGAGAGCAATACTAATACTAATAAAAGAAGAACGAAGACTCTCTCATCATCTCTGGTTTTTAGCTTCACCTCTCTCTATTATTTTGCTCTCTTTTTCTATTAGCTTCTTCGTTCGTTGTTCGAAGAGTTTTGAGAAAAAAGAGACTTTTTATGCTTCTTTTTTCCAAGAGGAGCAAAAAATACGACACAAAGAGATACAAAAAACAAACGTTTGTTGAAGAATGAAGCCGCCGCAAAAGCAACAACAACAGCAACTGAACACAAAGTCGGACAACAAAAAGCATAAAAAAGGGGGAGGCATAAGCGATCGATCGTTCGCGGAGAAGAACATGACGATAATTGAAGGGAAAGAAGAGAAGAAGAAGAGAGAAGGAGAAGAGGAAGAGGAAGAGGAGGAAGCGAGAGACTCGATCAAAGCGTGGGAGGAGAAAAACTCGAATCCGGGATGGAACGTGGTGGAATCGAGTTGTCCTCTGAGCGAAGAGCAGGTGCGCGAGGTGGAGGCGTACTTTTTGGCCGGGAAGAAGCGAGGAAGGTTGGTGCCGAAATACGCGCTGTATCTTTTGGACGAGGACGAAGAGGAAGAAGAAGAAGGAGGAGGAGGAAGAGTCGCCCGAGAAAAACACCATTTCGGTTCGAAGAATAAACTCGGCGTGGCGATTCCAGGCGTCGGCGCCAACGTCGTCGATGCGAAGAGACTTATTTTGTCGACAACTGTGTCGCGATCTGTCTTTATGAAACTTTTTGACGAGAAGATTGAAGAGAAGATTAAAGTGAGCGACGCGCAGTGCCTGAAGAAAGAAACGAAAGCGCTCGCAAAGTTTCTCGCGAAATCGATCGCAACGGTGGCGATATTGCCAGTGGGAAAAAGAATTACCAGAGAAGCGTATCAGAAAATGCAAAAAGAAAACTTTTGCATCGTTAGAGGTTACTCGCAAAAGAACGTGAAACACGCGGCGGAACATCACATCGGGCCGAGCGCGCGACGTTCCGAACAGACGCATCCAGTTTGAAGAAGAAGAAGAGAAAAAAGAGAGAGACTTTTATTTTGTTTGTTTACTACTAAGTACCACGTAAAAAACTATCGCATAGTACATCATTATTATTATAAAGCTATACCACGCATCGCTGCGACTTGTTTGACGATGCGGTGATCGATGAACGCCTCCGGCGAGGAGTCCGCATTCTCCGCGGATTGTTGCTGCTGTTGTTGCTCTACGGTTTCTCTGGCAAATCGAGCGTAGTCGTCCGCGTCGACGCTGGCGCATTGCATGTACGCGAGCAAACCTCTTTGAGGACGAGAGGTCAATGCCGTGACGACGTTTGAAAAGTATTCGAGGTCGGCGGCTAATTGCGCGGCGCCAGGTTCGGATAAGCGGCGAATACTTTTCACGCGCTCGAGGAAGATGGTTGCCGAAGCTTCCGCTACACGCTCCATCCAAATCGAAGCTAAATCCTCGTCTTCGTCATCGTTACCAAAAATGCCGGCAGATGCTGACGCGGCGGAGCCAACGTCATCGCCAACGACGTTCACGAGCGCTTCGAGACGCGTCGGCAACGACAAGAGGTACTCGCCGGAATTTGTCGCCTTCTCTTGCGGGTACGCTGAAAACGTTGGTAAATCGTGCGCGGTTTGCGCCGCCATTTTCGTCCAAATTTGTTCGTTTTCGATGTTCTCGAGTTCGCGGCGCACGCGGTGTAACAAGCAATCGCGAACGAGACGTTCGCACGCGTCTCTAAACTGCACAGCCGCGTCCGCGGTTCTCGGGAACACCGAATGCGCCGAGGCGAGGATGCCAGACTTGTCGTTATTTTTGCTGTTATTCCTGGAAAACGCAGACGCGGACGTAGATTCCGCGTACGGTTCCAAATAAATCGCGAGCGTTCGTGAACGCCCGGCATCGAGCCGCGATTGCGTCGAGAAAACAATGTCCATGTGCTTCTTACCACCAATCGCACGAAGTAAGTCCACGTCGGATGTCGCGCCGCCACTATTCGCGAAACTGCTTTCGTTCGCGATTTGCTTCAAAGTGGCAGACGCGCGCGCGTCGAGATCAGCAAACGTTTGCGGTACCGATTTCGTCGCTCGCAACAAACTCAAACTCGCGTCGATGAAATCTTCCGGGTTTTTATTGCTGCTACTACTCGCGCCGCCGATGTTCTTATCTAAACCGATGGCGATGCGCACCGCTTTCAATCTCCCCTCCAACGCTTTCACGAATCGAGTCAACGAATCATCGATGGATTTCACCGCAGCGACAGTTTCTAAACCGCTCGAATATTCTTTGCAACTGACAAAACTTTTCATCGCACTTTTAGAGGCGCTTTTACACGTCTTCTCGATGGCGGCGGAAAAGGCTAAAAAGTCGCCGTCGAAATCATCCGCGTCCACCGTCGAAGTCGCCAACGAAACAATCTCCTCTCGCAACTTGATCGATTCGAGTTTAGGAAAGACTTTTTCAGACTTCACGAACGGAATGAAAACGGTCGATAAAGCTTCGGTAAACTTTTGAACCGCCGCGGCGACTTTCTCGCGCTTCTTTGACTTTTTGTTGTTGGCGGAGTTACTACCGTCACCTTTCGCGCTGGTACCATCTGTATTCGCACCGTTCGCGGCATCCACATCGCTCGTAAACCGATTTCTGAAATCATCGTCCTCATCGTCAGAAGAAGACATCAAGTAGGATTCGTCCAGCGCGTTTGTAGTGCCGTCGTCTTCTCCGCTCGCAGTTTCTTTCATCGCAGCAGTCACCATTTTACGCACGCACGGCTCTAAAGCCCCGCACAAACGCGTGGCATATCTCGTCGTCGCTATTCTACATCGCATCATGTTCTCTAAATCCGCGCCTATATCCGCGTTATTCTCGCCGTCGTTGTTGTTATTCGTACTATTACTACTAAAGTTCGTATTACTATTCGCTCCGTCTCCGTAATAGCTTCCGTAACACAACGTATCCAATCGCTTTTGCATTTTTTTCGCAATCGCGCGGTGTAAACTCGCCACACCTGCCGAAACTAACGTCGCCACATCCTCCGGAAACGTACTTTTTGTCCAATTCACCTCTTTTTCGATTAAGCTGATGACAAAATCGTAAAATTGTGGCAGAAAATTTGCGAAAGCCTCGTTCGCGGCGTCTTCGTCCGTTTTCTTGTCGTTATTACTATTAGTATCGTTCGGCGGACTGTTCTCATTCATAATCAACCCATCGTTATAGGTCTTCTCTTCGAACGCGACCCAAAACTCCATGGCTGGCGAGACCACTCTCGCCTCGGCGTACGCGCCTTCGATACTCTCGTTCTTCCCGATGCTCCTCAACGCGTCCCGGGCGTCTCGAGCAAACTTGATCGAATCTCGACTCCCGCTGCTGCTCACCATAGTAGTACTACTGCTCATATTCACCCCTTTATCCATCTCCAAAGCTCGCAACAAAGCCGGCCTCGCCGCGCTTTCTAACCGACTCTCCAAAACAGCAATCCTATCTCTCCCGTCTGCGAATTCCGGCACGTCGCCGACGATCGCCAACCCTCGCTTCATCCTCACCAACGCATCCGCCATGTTGCTCACGTTCTCCCCATTAAACACCGAATCCACCGAATGCATCAACTCTGCCAACCCAGCTGCCTCGCTCAGCGTATCTCTCGCTCTTTCCATCCTCGATTTCACCTCGTCGATTTTCCTCAACCGCTCGATGCTTTGTTTCGACGGAAACTCCGTCTCGTCCAACGATCGCGAAATATTCTTCACCGTATTTGTCAAACTCTCCACGTTCTCCTCTAAAACTTCAATCTCACCAATCGCGGTTGGAATTCGTTTCACCCCGAGTTGCGATTCGCGTTCCAGTTGTAACGAAATGTCCTCCCCGAGAAGTTGCAAGCGCATTTCCAGCTCCGATAAGAGTCGTTCCAATTCCACGTCGTTGTCGTCGTTCGCTCGCTGAAGGTTTTGATGATTTTGGTTCTTCTTCTTCTCATCGTTAAAACACTGTCGCGCCGCGACGTTCACGTAATGAATCGGATCGAAGTGTGGGTCGTTGAACTCCTCCATTCTTCTTCTGCGAGAGAAAATAATGAGATAAAACAAACAAACGCGTGTGTATAATATATATTAAACAAAACGCGCGCAAAACTTCTCTTCCTTTGTGATGATTCGTTTTGCTCCTTTGAGTGAAAATGATGAATTTTTTTCTTTTTTCTTTTTTTTTGGTCTGCTTCTTCATTTTTTTTGCACGAAACAACAACAACAACAACAACAAAGAGGAGAGCAAAGTTTCATAAATTCATCAGAATCTCATTACTCTCTCTCTGTACTCTCTTGGAAAATGGCCTCACTCGCGAACTCTTTCGACGACGAAGTTTTGGGTGGTGAAAAGAAGAGTTTTAGTACGCGACGACGAAGGATGGTTTTATCCACCATACAACAAGAACAATTACAACAACGAGGAGGAGGAATGAATTTTAAAATTTTTGCGGACGCTGCTAAAAGCCAAAGAAGCAGTGGCGAGACGAAGAAGAAGAAGAACAACAACATATTAAAATACGCGTGCTTTTATTGCTTTAAAAAGTTCCACTCTCTGGATCTTTTGCAAAAACACGCGGCGAAAGAGATGCACGACGAAAAACACGACATGTGCTGCACGAATTGTCGAAAGGTGTGCAAGACGTACTTTCGTTTGAGAGAACATTTAGTGGGCGCGACGGCGAGCGAGGCGTGTAAGGAAGCGTTTGAAGAGAAAGGCGGGTGTAGGAAGTGCTTGAGGATACCGGAGGATGATGGAGGAGTGCACGTGTGCGCGTTCGGGAGTAGTACTGGTAGTAGTAGGAGTGTTAGGAAAAAAGAAGAAGCATGCGACGAGTGTGCACCGCACGTGGCGATCGATTGCGAGATGATTGCGACGACAAAAAGTGATGAAACTTTAGCGAAAGTTTGCGTCGTAAACGGTTTGGACGAAAGCGTATTAATGGAGACAGTGGTGACGTTCAAAAACGGAGAAGAAGAAGGAAAAGAGGAGGAGAAAGTGAAAGTGCTCGACTATCGCACCGAAATCACGGGGCTCACCGCGAGCGATTTTGAGACGAAACTATTGCCAACGCTTTCAGAAGCGAGAGAAGAAGTCCTCGCGTGTCTGGCCGGAGCGCACAAAAACACGCCGGAGATGTGGAAGAATAAGCCTCACAAACTCGTCGTGCACGACGCTCGTCACGATCTACGAGCGCTCCAAATTACCGATGAAGATGTCCCAAACCTTTTCGATCGCATCCGCGACACGTCCACGTACGTTCCTTTGCAGAAAGAAAAAGGCAAGCGCGTCAAGCTGAAAAAATTAGTCGAACAGTTTTTAGAGGCGGACGACGATACGCTGCGAAACTTTCAAAGTCCAAATGCGCCGCACTCGCCGCACCTCGACGCGTTAGCCGCTCTGCGCTTATACCGAGGGTGCAGAGATAACTGCTTTCATTTTCAAGCCGTTCAAAAAGGTCCCATGATGCGACATAAAGCATCGTCGACAACACCGTCAACAACGACACCAGGAGGAGGAGGAGAGGAGAAAATCGAATATTTCAAAACACCCACAGTTCTTCTTGAAAATGAAGAAGAAAAGAACGAGAAAGACACGTGGCTTTGTTGTTGGTGCGAAGATTTTGCATCTGCAAACACATAGTAAAAGGACAAATACTATTGTTACTAGAGATGAATAACGAAAAGCGATTGATGATAAAACGTTGTGTGCGAAACCGTAGCGCGAGTGAGAATTGTCTTCGGTCGTCGTGTCTTCTTAAACATCGTCGGGACTTCGGGTTGAGAGGTTAAAAGAAAAAAACTTTTGTAGTACGAGTACTGTATTTTTGGAAAAAGCGGCAGTTAAAAATGTATATTTCTCTCGCGCAAAAAACGAATACGCCGACGACGCCGACGGTTATCGCCAACGCCGCGGAGGATGACAACAACAACAAAAACAACAACAACAGCGACGACGACGCCGCGTTACCAGTTACGGAGAATAAAACTCTCGTTGCCACGAACAACAACGACAAAAACAAAGTTGTTGAAGATGATGATGATGATGACGAAAGAGCGGAGCAACCTGTTCCTGTTGTTCCCGCGACGACGAAGACGACGATAACGAAGAAAAAGAAGCCGAACAAAAAGAAGGAAAATCCCAACAACTTGATGACGACGAAAGAGCGCAAACTGCACGAACGCGGGCCGTACGATGGAATCACTCTTTTCACGCTCCTCCAGCTGAAACTTTTGAAAACAGGGGTGAACAATCTCTTGGCTTCGTACGAATACGGGGGCGAGAAAGTACAAGTCGTCGGATCGTTGACGGAAAACGGGCACATCTACGTGCAGAAGGAGGACGAGACGTTTCGAAATCCGAGGAGTATGAGCATCGATGTGAAGAGACGGTTGAATCCAGAGATTAAGTTTACCGAAGGGTGGGGGCACGTGAGATATGTGAACACCGGTTCTTGGCACTTGGACGGGAAAAACGACGAGAAGAACGGCCAGACGTTGAAAGAGATTCGCGAGAGGATTCCGATTAAAGACGTGCCGAGTTTAGTGCCGAGGTGGAAAAGCTACGCGCCAAAACAAAAAGTGAATTTTGTTCCGAAGAAGAATAAGAATCCGTTTCCGGACCGAGCGTGGAACGCGACGAATACGGAATCGGTGAAATTTCCTCCCGGGACGATCGTGTTTGTCGAAACGGTGAAGAAACCGAAAAAAAACGATGTGAATGCGAGTAATACAGAAGATCTCACCGGGTTAGGGGGTGCACCATCGGCGCCCTTTAGTAAAAAGAAAGGGAAACCGACGAGTCAAATATGGACCGGGCGAGTATGGAAACTTCGGCATTGCCTCCAAAAGCACCAACTGTGGGACGAACATCCCCATCAAGGCGAGAAACCGTGCGCTTTGATTTACTTATACGGCAAATCACGAAAATTTATGTGGGCCGACGATTGTGAGATGACTCGCTTCGACGACGCGTCGCAATACGCGGAGAAGATACAAAACATGTTGGGTAACCGGCACGCGGTTAAGTTAGCTTCAATAGCTTTAGAACAAGCAGAAAAAGAAATCGCAGAAGAATTTTATGAGCCTTGGACGACATCTGACGACGAACATTATTACGAGAGACCGTTAGCTGCGAATGAAAATGATAACGATGCCCCCGGCGAGAATAACACCGTTAATATTACCAACGAAGAAGAAGAAAACGATGCAGAGACGGTCAAGAATCGAAAAATCGATCAACTTGATACAAAGCTGCGAGAAGGTTTGACTCCTGATTGGATCATCGAAGGATGTTACAAAGTATTTGGGCTGGAAAAGCCGACTGTTGAAGTGCCTTTTGTGAAAGATTTGCTCGATCCGTGCACGAACTCCCTATCAAATCCGAACATTCCGGCCGAAGTTTTATACGACAAGTCGATAAACGGATTACTTTCAAAGAACTCGTGGGCCAACAAGTTTGCGCTTTTGAATCCTCCGTACGAGACCCAAACGCAATGGAGATTCATACACCGCGCAATCAACGAAGTAGAATGGGGCTTTTCGAAGGGTATTTTGTTGGTCTGTCGGAACAGCACGGATACGAACTACTTTCAAAAGTTACTGCCGTTCCCGCGAGTGATGTTGAGGCGAAACGCCGTGCAGTTTAAAGATTATACCTCATCACCCATTGGTTTTGGCATCGCTGTGTTCTGTATGGTTGCACCTGGAAATCCAGAGTATCAACGAGAAACATACGCGAGATTTTACGACGAGTTTGCGAGTGCTGGTGAATTTAACGTTCCATGCGATCGCGCGTTTGCGTCTTCAAAGGCATTCACGGAACTCGTTGAGCGTTTGCATCGTCAAGCAGCTGAATCGCAACGCGATAGTTTTGTCGCGTGCGACAACTGCGATCGTTGGCGGGAGCTTTCGTTTGAGCAAATGCAAGAAGCAATGAAGAAGAAAAAATGGACGTGCGATTTAGTCTTTGAAGAAGGCTGCGAGACGCCTCTATCGAGACGAGAAAAGAGAGCGTTTATCGTTAGCGCCAAAGACGGCGATAGAATATTCATCGCCGGTAAAGATGAAGGCTTGAACGTTCCAGGATTTATACAAGCGCGCGAAGAAGATATGGACGACGACGACGACGACGACGACAAAGATAAAGATGGTGATGGTAACAATGAGCGCGACGGAGGTGGAGAAGGAGATGGAAGAGGAAGCGCAAAACAGAAGCCTATATCGCAAACTATTCTTACGATGCAGCACGAACCGAAT
>MDSY01065662.1_pt1 | contig 14073 bp, 13 predicted proteins | sample 811131 | NCBI WGS metagenome assembly MDSY01 (sample SAMN05326643, study PRJNA326480) | marine metagenome | isolation source: seawater | place: Atlantic Ocean: South West | collected 2010 | reverse complement strand
TGCACCAGCCTGAGCCCATTGTGTCCATTGTTCAGCAGTACGCCGAGTATGTTTCCATTCCCCAGATTGTAGGTATGTGTATAGAGTCGCATCGGTATCTTGAACTGCTAAAAATAAATTCTTGCGTAATGGAGTCCAACCTTGTTGCCTCCATCCACGTATTGCCCATCCGCCAAATAATGCAGGAACATGAGAGGGGAGTTCTTGGATAATGTTACGAGTTTCTTTGAGAGAAAGGGGCGTACCGCGTAGATATCGACCTGGGACGACTGCACCTGCGATGCATGCAAATCCTTCGATGTTGGAAAGTCGGTTTCGAGCCCAATCCTCACCATTGGATCTTGCTAAATCTCGCCATTGGTCAATAGTGTAGTAGTCGTAATCAATGCCCGCCTGTTCTAAAACTCCACAAAGATAGCGAATATGGAATCCAACATACGGTGGAACGCCGAAAGCAGCAGGTTCATCTTCATAGCCGTCAAGAACCAACCATTTGGGTGATATCTGTTCGACCATGATGGCTAACCTCGAGTAGGTTGCCTTCAATCCTTCTTCTCTTGACGGCGTCGAGAGCGCTTCTTTGAATCTTCTTCCTCTTCACGGAGTGCTTGAAGTTCACGATTGGATTTGCCATCAGAATTATTGCTGGCTCCACTCGTTTTCTTATTGTCGCCGCCTTTCTTACCACCTTGTGATACATCGACTTTGATTCTGCGTCCAAGTAATTCTGAGCCGTTGAGTTTCGAGACGATTTCATCGCCTTTGTCAGTTTCCTTCACGAATGCAAATGCGAAGCCCTTTGGTTTTCCATCACCGCTGGTTGCGATTACGAGGTCGTTCACTGTTGCAATTCCGTTAAACATGGCCTTGATGTTTTCTTCAGTCGCCTTGAAGGGTAGATTCCCGATATAGAGTTTGAGTCCTTCAGGATCCTTTCTCTTCTCTCTCTTTCCTTTCTTATCGTCACTGTCAGCATCTCGGACGCCAATTTTGCGACCGTTGATTTTGTGGCCATTGAGTTTTGCAGCAGCAGCATCAGCGTGTGATTTATCGGAATATGTGACAAATCCAAAGCCACGGTTGACTCCATTATCATCGGTGAGGACAATACAGTCGGTCATGTCACCGTGTTCGGCAAACAATGCACGAAGTTCTTCGGTTCCAACTTCACGTGGAAGGCCACCGATGAACAAACGGCAACCTGGTGCGTTTCTTGGACGACGACCTTGGCCACCGCTTTCTCCTTCAAATCGGAAATAGGTTCGTTCACGGCCGTCTTCTCGAACATCGGCAGCGATGAATGTAGCTCGACCTGATGGGCCTTTGGCAAACATTGCTTCTGCAGTTGCTCCCCAACGCTTACCTGAGTTGTTGAGAACACTGGCACCTTGTTCAAGTTCAGCCCAGCCAGCGCCGTAGTTGTCGGCAAGGGCTCGGTATGATTGGTGATTACAGGTCGGACAACGGACATTCCAATCGCCGTCGAGATCTGCAACAAGGATATCGCCACATGGAGGGCAAATAGCATGGAGAACGCCACAATCGTCACGGTCTCGGAAACTGATTCGAAGTACAGGACTGTTCTCTTTGACTTCTGCACGGCATACATCTCGCCGTCGAAGTGCATCAGCAGTTTGGTGCATGAACCGGTCGACAATTCCAGTTACGTGGAATTGTCCATAGAGGTGTTCGGGAAGAACGCTGCCTGGTTTTCCTTCTACACAAATGACTTGTGCTTCACCGTTCTTTTCATTGAGTTTGACAATTTCACACAGAACCGTATCGCCAATTTCTGGTATGACGATTTCTTTACCTGCAGAAACTATAGCCATTCCTTCCTCGATTGAAAACATTCCAGTTGTCGTTGCTAAAATATTGCCATCGATTTCGATGGTTCCTACTCCAGCCTCGCATTCTGATGAGGTCGATACATGTGTTCCGGGGGTGACGAGGCTCGGCGTCATAATTTTCATTCCTGTAGCAAACGTGGCCTGAGGTAGGTCGCACGCTGTGTCGCTTGTTTGAACCGGTGTGCTTACCCCTTTTCAACCCCTCATATAGAGAATTTTGAGTCTTCATTCCTCATCTTCGAGTAACTTTGCATCGCCTGGCCGGTGGAAGCGCCAACATCGTACGGTTGTCGTCGCTTTTTTCTTGCTGTGATGGAGATAGGTCGGTGGAAGGCGAAATTCAGTTTCGAGCATGGCTTCAGATTCATAACCATAATCCCGTCCAAGTGCTTGTACATGTTTTGATTTTGCACTGTGAAGAACATGGACAACAGGTGCACCAAGTGAAAATGCATATTCCAAAAGTGGCCGGTCCGCTTTGGCCGTCTGTACACCCCATGGTGGGTTCATCAGTACAATATCTGGAACGATTTCCGGTTGTTTACTTTGAAGCGAAATATGTTCTTGAATTACATCAACGGTGCCTTCACAACGTAGTGAAAGACGTTCTGCATTGGCTTTTGCTTTTTCAACAACCAGAGGGTCTGATTCAACCAAGGTGACGTGGTGTGCTCCGATAAGTAAACATCCGAGTCCAAGGATTCCATTTCCTGCACCGAGGTCAAGAACTCGTTTTCCTTCCAAGTCATCGACTTGGTCTATACCGAGAACCCAATATGCTGCTAAATCACCTTCAGTTGCGTATTGTTCGAGTTCGACAGAAGTACACGGGTGAGGTTGTAACTTCGACAACTCAATTGCCAAATGCTTCGGTCTCATTACCCTCACCAGCGTGGCTGTTGGTTGTATTGATTTTGTGAATATTGCTGTTGTTGCTGTTGCTGTTGCTGTTGAGCAAGAGCTTGTGCCTGAAGGCGCATGTAATGAATTTGTTCGGCTTCTTGTCGAAGTCGAGCAAGTAACTGTTCACCAGGCTGTTGATTGCCGCAAAATCTGCAGAAACGAATGTCATCTTGGTGTTGTTGACCGCAACTGATACAGAACCCCATGTGCTTGCCTCCATTCTGTCCTTCAGTCGAATCAACTTGAACCTTCTCATCACATGGCGGCCAATTGTAGGAACACTGGCCATGTTTCAAATCCTTCAGCAGATGCCCTTTCGTTGAGATCTTCCCACCGAGGGTCATCCATCATATCCGTTGGTGCGACTCCAGCGGCTAAGAGGCCGGTGACCAATTCACGGAACTCACGCTCAATGTTCGACATTTCGGGTTCTGGGTCCGGTTCTTGCTCAGGTATTGGTACATTCTTCAGAGAGGGTTCTGCAGGGGTTTCAGGAAGTACTGTAGGAGGTATTTTTTGTTCTTGTTCAGCAGTTGCAGCACCAGGTGGTAGAGGGATAAATACATGTTCTGCGTTTGCTTTTTCTGGTTCAGATTCGGCAGGTGGTAGCGGTAATGACGCAAGCTCAGGCTCCTCTGTTTGAACCTCTTCGGTCATGCTGTCAAGAAGGTTGGAAGAGAAATCATTCATCAGGTCATCCATATTTTGATTTCCTTTCTCAGCCACTGTCGGTACAGAAACAGGCATTTCACTTGGCGGTACTTCAGTTATTTTCACCTTCTTTTCAAGACGCCCAACGCCTAAAACTTCTGCTTGCTGACGAGCGAATTCTGCTGCTTGTCGGCGAGGTAGGCTGACGAAACATTTCCCAGGGACTGATGAAGGCGGGAACGGAAGGTAATAGCGTTCAAGTGGAGGTAAGGATGGATGACGGAAACAAAGAATTCGTTCTGTTTCAAACGCCCTTTGAGACGGCAGATCCATGGTGAAGGGAACGGATACAATTTCTATCGAACTTCGCATCCACTTTTCATTTGAAATGAGATGTTGCATCCACGGTCCTAAATCCGGACTTGCTAAATTCACAAATTGAAAGGAAGCATCTTTTGGGTTGAATTCTTGCTCTTCAAGCAAGGGTGCTTCTCGACGTGGACGGTGGAATACGGTGAGGACTGGTTGGCCATGTTCGACCATATCGCCATGCAATTCCAAAAGTTTTCTTTCCTTTCGGGGGCAGATCAATAAAACGAGCATTCGAGCAGAGTTTTCATCCCAGATTTCGCCCCACCGAGAATCGGCCTCACTGGCAAGTTGTCCGATGGTCATGTCCGGAATCATTGCAGTTATACCCATGTCCGCACCAAACCGAGGGTGCCGTCGCCGCATTTATGCCTACTGTTGTTTCGTGATGCTCAAGGGATGTGTCCTTCAACAACGGCTTGTTCAGCCAACAGCATTGTACCACCTGCCGCACCTCGAATGGTATTATGCGAATATGCAGAAAAAGAAAGCGTATAGTTGTCAATGATTTTCAAATCGCCAACGGTGATGGACATGCCTGTTCGTAAATCTTCACTCGGCCTTGGTTGGTCTGCAAAGGTAGTGCCATTGCTCCAAAGGTGGTGTTCAACATCAACGTGTTCAACGATGTGTAAAGGATGTGCTGGGGCGCTGGGGCATCGCATCACCGACTTTGGGAATTGGTGTAAGGTGAAGGCTTGAAGCACTGATTCAAGTGATATTGGATGAGTAAATGTAGTTTCAACGAACACTTGGTGTCCATCTCTGCGGGCCACTCGTTGACATTCAATGTCAAGTTCAATTTTAGCGGGAACGACCGACGTTCCATCTTGAGTTCCAAAAACATGAAGCAATTCTTCAGCCACTTTTTCAGCTTCTCCAGGAATTTCAGAATCGAGAATCCCCTTGTTTGCATCTTCGTCGAATAAAAGTTGCCAACCTGCACCTGAAAGTGCTTGTTCGCTACGCATGCGAACCGTTTGTATTTCGAACATTCGAAGTGCTGCAAGGGGGACTGCCATTGGAATCAAGGTGCAATTAGTTCCACACATAATCGGTCCGTTCGAGGTTGAAAAAGCAGAGCAATGTTCCGCATTGATTTCAGGAATCACCAGTGGGATTCCTTCTTTTCCGCGGTTGAAACTCGCATTGGAAAATACGGCGATTCCTGCTTGTGCTAATTTACTTTCAATACGTTCGGCAACATCACTTGGAAGGCAAGAAAAGGCAACTTCGATGTCGAGTTCAAGCATGTTTTTGATAAAAGAGTCACTTGAGAGGTCAAAGATTGGTACCGAAGGTAAAGTTGGACGGACTTGTTCCAGTTTCCATGGAATTTGTTCAAGTAATTTACCAGCATTTTCGTGTCGGCCTCCAACCGCCTTTAATTCGAACCAAGGGTGATTGCAGAGTCGTTGTTGCATACGTTGGCCGACCAAGCCTGATGCGCCGAGTACGACAGTAGGCCTTCGGCGCATAGTTCGGGCTCTCGACAGAATGCTTTGAGCCTTGTCGTTTCATCGAACCGTTAAGTTCCCTTCACCTAAACGGCCTTCATGAGGAGTCGAAAATATTCGCCGAACCAGTAGTTTTCGGAAAATATTCCATCCATCCTTGACGGAACCTAATTTTGCTTCCCCCAACCGTTTGCTGTAACTGATCGGCACATGCGCCACATCGAGATGCTCAACAGCACAGGAAGTGTACATTTCTGCCTCAATTTCAAAGCGCATAGAATTGAGTTTGAAGGTTGAAAGTGCTCGACGTGAAAAGGCCCAGTATCCGGAACATAAATCATTCATCGGAAGGCCATAAAGGGCCACTGCAATCCATGTGAGTAGATGGTTTCCAAAATAATTCGTTCTCGTCATTGCATCAGGGTCCATGGCTCCACGCAATCTGTCACCAACGACAACATCAGCATGGTTCAGTTTCGAAAGGAGTTTGAGCATCTCTTCTGGATGGTAGGTGCCATCCGGGTCAAACATCACCAAACTATCGCATTTTGATTTGAGAAAGAGATGAAATCCGAGTCGCATTGCTGCACCCTTCCCTTTTCCCTGTTGAAGCATAAATGTACATCCATGAGATAATGCAATTTCTTTCGAGTTATCTTCACTTCCGCCATCGATGACTAATATTTCAATTTCCCAACCTTTTTTGGAAAGTTGTTCCACTGGTATACGTGGTAGAATTTGAGCCAAACCTTGTGCCTCATCCAAGGTGGGAAGCAGAATCATGACTCGCTTCATATCTCTACCAGCCCATGTTTGGCTTTGATGACTTCGCACGATTTATGCGTTAATGTTGTATTTCAAACCAATGAAGAGTGATTCCAGTCGAATCCAGAAGAGTATCTCCTCGTCCTGAAAGTCCGAGAGGATTAAGCCACCGACTTCCACTTTCGTCATCCGACCAATCGATCTCTAGGTGCGAAGTGGAATCAATACTTTGTTGTTCAAAACAAAGAGAATGCCAGCCTGCAGCAAATGCCGAACGAAGCGATGTTTCATTGGTTTGCGTTCGGAAGGTCAACTGAACTTCACTGACTTTGCCTTTTGCTTCAAACATAAGGCACGCCTTTCCATCACCGTCAAATGCATCGATTGAGGAGAATGAAACAACTGAATCGCTGCCTTCTGGGATGAATGCACGCTGATTTCCGAGTTGTAGTGTGTCGCGGAAGCGATAATCGTTCCAAGGGTCGTTCCGCATCGAACACGCATCATCGCATGTCGATGAATCTACTTTCAAAAAGTGTGATTGACTCGCCGAACCTGTGGCATCAAATGCCCAGAGTACACTACCTTGGCGTTCAAGAAGAGGCTCCCAATATGCCGATTGTGCCAAAGTCCAACCGATTGTACCCAAGGGTGAAGAGATAGCGTGAGTGATGTCGAGCGTTTGAATCTTTGATGCTATGTCGGAGTACACAGCAGTTGTTGCTGCTGATTGAATACTCCTTTCCACATGCAAAAGTCCGAGTGTCGGTATACTTGTCGTTGCTACATTGGGAGGAGTTGCGTACACATATCCCCATTGTGCATTCTCTGTGTACACAATGCTTCCTTCCGGTAAATCAGCTAATGCTTCATGTATTTCTCTGTCTCCAAGAGTCGTTGCATGCAATTCTTCATGCTGGGCAACTTGAAACAGAACAGCATTTCCAAAAAGAGTTCCAACCAATATGAGAACAGAGAGTCCTGTAGCGACGTACCTGTGCGGATGTGGGTCCCAGCCGATTGTGAGTAAACTCCGACGCTCGTCTAAAGAAGTCAGACACGTTGAATCACTCCACCAAAGAGCAACGAGGGCTGCTAAAGGTATATGGAAGGCATGTAATCCCATTGAATACAATACATAGGAGAGTAATGAAAGTACGGGAATTTGTTGTAAACCATCAATCAAATGAATACCGGTGAGGACCCATAATCCCGTAAACCAAACCGCAAGTAACCGTCCTTCGATGCTCTGCCGCATTTTCCATGCTCCGATTAACCCCAAGACCAAGAGGATTCCATTATACGTGAACATCGGCCGTCCACCTTGCCAACCGTATTCTGCAAATACTGCACTGTCGAGCATTCTTGGTGCTAAAATCAACAGAGCAATGACGCCAGTAATTGTCAATAGAATTGAACTCGCCAAAAGTAATTTTTTGATGTTCTTACCGTACTTTTTATCGAGGCTCAGACCAATGATGAGGTGAGCAAACATGAGCATGCCCAAGTAAATCGCCCCGGTTGGATGAATCAATAATACGCTGAAAAAGGCAAGGATGAATCCTGTCGTGTGGTGCTTTCCTCGTGTTGATGTCGGACGAAGAAATACCAGCAGTCCTACAACGAGGCCAAGTTGGCTGGCAACTGAAGGATATCCTGAATCAAAAGTCTTCGCAAAAAGACCAGCCCCAAGACCCATCGCCAGAACTCCTTGAGCCCCTGCGCCGTGTCGGTCCATCGCTCCACCCACGCCGAGGACAAGAGCAAATAAACTGTAGTGCCCAAGTTCAAAGACTGCTTTTGCAGGAGAGATGTTGAGCGTTTCTTGAATCCATGCAGCAAGAGATGGATAGGCCGGTGGATAGGTCCAAAAACCACTGTTGGTACCAGAAAGTGAAAGATTTCCAACAGTAGCAATTTGATTGGTGAGGGTTGAGAATCCAATCCAATCGACTCCAAACGGAATCTCTTGTAACACGGGTAGCGTCAAACAACTCACGACGACTCCTGCGCCAAGTGCTAGCATCCAAGTCTTACGTTGATTTTGTATCCAACGTTGTGCAGCGACTTCATCACTGATACTTTCTTCTGGAGTCCCGTAGACTTCACCATGCATGGCTCGCTCCAATTTTTGCCATGAACTTAACACCTTACCCGCTTCCAATCGACGACGGATCCGCGAAATGGCTAACACATTGAGAAGTAAGAGTAATGCTGTCATGAGTTGCCATGTCCATAGTCCAGTCAACACCAATACTCCTGCAAGGCCGTAGGCAAGCAGTAATCCAAGTGCAGGTGATAATGCAATTTTCCTCATACGGTCAGCACTTGCATCCAATACTTTGCAAAGCGCATATCCTGGGATAAATGTTACCAACAGCAGAAGGGCCGCTGTGAGAAACATAACTTCAACTTCAGTGCTTAGGTTTTCATTGTTCGGCTAACAATCAAATGAAAGGGCTCAGTCACGGAGGTATGGGCAACTCACCGTTGGACTTTCACCCCGTTGTGAAACTACCAGACGAGTATTGGGTTTTTGACTTTTCACGCGGTCCACAAAGCGATTTCAAAAACCCATATGCCTATTCCATTGGGAAGTATGATGAACGCCGACCTGGGATGTACACGACACCCTTATTTGACGGAGAACGTAACCACCATGTTGGGCTCGATATTGGAGCGCCTATTGGCACAGAAGTCTATGCATTTGCTGAGGGAAAGATACACTCATTTGGAATCAATAGTGAAGATGGCTCCTATGGTCCGACAATTATTACCGAACATAACGTTTCTCTGCCAATCGCAGTCGGATCGTCTCAACAAAGTCCAACTCGAACAATTTGGGTTTTGCACGGTCATCTTCGTCTCGACAGTCTTGACGGTTTGAAGAAAGGTCAAACCTTCCCTGCAGGTCATCGTCTTGCGTTTATTGGGGCAGAATCTGAAAACGGTGGTTGGCCTCCACACGTTCATATCCAACTCTCAATCCATTCACCCGACGGATATGATTTACCAGGCGTTGTCACACAAGAAGAACGTCTTCAGGCAATGATTGATTTCCCTGACCCACGACTGATTGTCGGGGAAGTTTATTGATTCATTCAACAGATTCAAGATGGGCTTTAAGTGCCATTATTGGTCCAATAGAGGCAGGAACTTTTCCGTGGAGAAAAGCCAGTGCAAGTGAAATCCAGTCCATCAAGATGCAGAGATGGAGTAATGATTCGAGGAGAGAATTACCTTCGCCTGCAATCTTCCAAGCATAGTCAGTAGCAGCATGAGCCACCATCCAATCCATTCTCTTGTTGACACGCCTATGCATTCCTTGCCATGTCAGAAGTAACAATACATGTTCAACAGCAGAAGCATCCTGGTCGGACCCAACTCCTCCCCAAGCAACACTTTCATTGTGATTCATTTCGGGAATAACGCCGATTCGAGCGAATCGAGCTGAGTTCTCATTGAGTTGATTCTTGAAACGGTTCAACGCTGGTTGTAATTCTGTTGGACCAAGTAAAGCGATTGGACGTTCAAGCATACAGAGTGCTAACTGGGCAACATCGCCTTCGGGATCATTGAGAATATCAAATCCATCGCAGGCTTTTTGCAAACGTTCGAACATGGCATCATCTGACCCTTCACGGGGTGAGGGGAGGGCTCCAATACTTCGCAGCAGTCCAAGTTGTCGACTGAATATATGCCCAAATGCTGTCCGTGGCGGTTGGCCTGCGACTGAAGGAATCAAAAAGCAATTTGGATATAATTCTGGCATACCCGAAAGTACACCTCCTGTTGAAATGATAATGGCAGTCGCTCCTGCCTTCAAAGCCGTTTCCGTTGCTTCAAGAGCCTCTTCAGTATTCCCGCTGTGTGATGTTGAAAGAATCAGCCATGATGGTTTCCACCATGAAGGTAAAACATAATCGCGTTGAATGACAATTGGAAGCGTACCGTAGAAACTTGATAGTGCAGAGACAAAATCTCCACCAGCTGCTGAACCGCCCATTCCGAGACACACAATACCATCCCATTGGGAGTTCTCAATGTCCTTCATCCAAGGGAAATGTTCTGGGGTTGCATGGGCAAGACCTTTTTGTAAATCATCGACAAAAGCGCGAGTGAATCCAATCATTCCCTCATTATCAAGTGCCTTTGCAAGGTCGACCATCCCGACCTTTGTTTCGGCCTCTGGAGAATCAACCATTGAATCTGGCTTGGTGTTCTCTTTCAAACTGGTCCCTCCTTCTTTTCTTTATCGCAACCGAGTTTGTGGAGTGCTAACCATTCACCATCGATACGTGCCAGTCGAAGTTGCTGACGGGGAACGTGGTCCCAGGCAATCCGAACAGAGGCCATATTCCAATTCGATGGGTCAAGGAATTCCGCTACAGAAGAATCTTCAGTGATAATGTCGACAATGACTTGGTCCTTCATCTGAGTCATGACATTTGCAGATTCCAAATCCCTCCATGATGCACCGGTTCGCTCTTGGCGGTCAATTCTCGACATAATTGCTCCATCTTTGGTCCAAGAGGCCGGACGCCAGTAATGGTCTCTCCATCGAAGCACATCTCCAATGTCATAGCCAGGTTTCCGATACAAGAGTGTCAAACGAGTGACATCGATTCCATCCTTGCGCCCAACTGTTGAATTGGTTTCAGTAAGATAGCCCCCATAGTTCGAAACAAGATGCCGACCCCAGGTTCGGGCAAGGCCTTTGCTTCCGAGAACAACATCGTAACCACCAGTAACGGCTCCTTCTGAAGTGATGAAGAACATTGGATCATCTGAGAGGTTTTCAATCACCGTGTCGAGGGTAGCTCGGAGTGATGTAAATTCCTCTTCTAAAAGACGACGCCCGGTTGAACGTAATTGGACAGTTGCTTCGAAGTAATTCCCTGCTCTTCGGGTACAGGTGAGGCACACTCCGTTGGCCATACGTGCTCTCATCGTGTGGCTTTCTTGAAATGCTAACCCTTCGATTGTACCTTCGGTTTGTAGATACAGGAGTGTATGTCGGTCAGACATTGTTCGTGTTTCAAGACCAAGGCTAATGTTTTCGGCTTGAACGTGAAATTGCACATGCCGTTGAATCAATTCATTCCAAATTTCTTCTTCAGAGATATGAACCCATTTCCCTTGAATTTCGACGATACCGCAACGGGCACATCGAACCCATGGGATGTTTTCAGGAACTTCAACAAGTTTGATTCTCTTTCGAAGGCAAGGTTCACACATTCGGTCGCCAAAAAGAGGTGGTTCTGCACCACAGACTAAGCAAAACTCACTTCCAAGTCCTTCTCCCATCAAATCCCTCTTGCGGTTGGGTAAGCGTACCCGTCTTCAAACTGTGGCATCATCTTGAGCGTCATCAGTTGATTGTGTAGCGATTCCATCGGCTTGCGACACGTCGATTCCAATGCTTGACTCTACTGCTTCGAGTCGTGTTTCTATGGAATGGCTTCGAACGACAACAGTCCATGTCCATATGGCAAGTGCAGCAATCATTCCGAGATAAGCAACAGTGAGATAATTTGTACCTTCCATTTCAATTTCCTCCATCAAGTCTTTTCTGTGCATGTTCTAAACGCTGTTCGAGATGCGTAATACGCATTGAAATCATCATATGACCGATGATAAATATCGTGAACGACAATGCTCCGATAAGCAAAACAAGAGCCATGCTCGATTGTAATGAGCCACCACCGTCACCTGCTCCGATCACCGGCCCTGGGTGGCGTATTTGCCAAATTCTTGTTGCGATATAGGTCAAGGGTACTAAGGCAAAGCCGTACAATCCAAAAGTGGAAAAGGTGTCTCGGGTTTCGACACCATCTGGTTGACTTTGACGCCCAAGAACCAAAAACAAGGCAAGCAGAGTCAAGAGTCCAAAGGTGTTCAAACGGACATCAGTCCAATCCCAAGGCGTACCCCATTCAGCAGCACCCCAAACGCATCCAGACCAAACCGTCATCAAACCGCAAGCTAATCCTGCTTCAGTTCCTGCGACATGTAAACGCCAGCCAAAGGGACTCCGTTTGAAAAACCACAATGCAGAGCCAGTGAATAAGACTCCAAAAGCAATAAACGCAGACCACGCTGCTGGTACATGCCAATAAAAAATCCGTTGTGCAGCAGGCGATTCAAAAGCATTAATCGATACACTCGGCGCCCAATTTAATCCTAAAAAGAGCGTTGACATGATGCCGACAAACCCGATGCCAAGAAACACCTCCGGGATTCGGCGTCGCATGGAGAGAACTCCCCATCACTCCTTCTTGAAGTTGGGTGTTCACAAGGTTGCTGCATATTCTACTACCAATGCCCAAGGAAGAATCAAAATCGGAAGTAACAGTCTGATGAAAACTGCGTTCGGACGAGCTAATCTCAAGGTGCTTAATTCAATGAATCGAACACAAAGTAAAGTCACCCAAAGTACACCAGCACCGACCAGTGAAAGTTTCCAACTCAAAGCATCAAGAAACAGAATAGTTCCAAGTCCAGTGATCACAAATCCAAGAATGGGGGGTAAGAAATCTGCGGTAGGCAATCGATTGACATGCGCTCGCCACCAATCTCCAGCGCGCTGTTCTCGCATCAGATAGACGACTGGGTCACCTGCTAATCCAGCTGCAAAAGGTGCAGCAAGAACAAAACCAACAAGAAGAGGCCTCTCAAGTGTTCCCGGGTCAATAAACGCCAACAGAGATCCAAGTACGAGCAATGCAGTCAGCCCGTTACGGGCTAAACCAGCGCGAGTTGAACGAAGATAACGGTGCCCCGTTCGTGTTGTGAGTAAACTGATGTTCTCTTCCACGCCGATAGCCTGCCAAGCCTGCACCTTCGATTGCTCTTGATGTGTTTCAGATTCTAAATTATGCAACCGTGTTGCACATTTCATCATTTCCGGATGGTGTGAGGCGATGACAAAAGCATGACCTGCTTCACGTAACTGGCCGATATCGGAACTCAATGATGCAAGTGCACTTCCATCTAAACCGGTAGCAGGTTCGTCGAGCAAAACCAAGCGAGGTTCCGGAGAAAGCATGGCTGGTAAAAGGCCGGCTAAAACCGCTACTTTTCGAGCCTGGCCACCAGAGAGTTGCCCGATGCGGTCGTATCTCCGATGGGCAAGTCCATATGCTTCAAGCAGCGGCAGTAAATCCGTTTTCATTCCAGACAATGAACAGACAGTCGAAAGATGATTTTCAACGGTTTCATCGCCCAGTAAGCCATTGCTTTGGAGCGTGAGTCCAAAGGGCTTTTTCGCAAGAGATCTACGTCCTTCGGAATCGACAACGAGCGAGCCATGGTGGTGTATTGAGCCTTTTTCCAAAGGCAGTAATCGAGCACAACTTTCGATGACGGTGGATTTGCCTGCGCCGTTTTTTCCGTGGAGGACAACAACATCTTTCGAAGCGACTTCAAGATTGAAGCCACTCAAGACCACGCCCATGCCACGGCGGACTTCGATGTCCGCAAGGCTGAGCAATGATGCTGGCATGGATGTGCGAGATTGCAGACCGACATCAAACCTCCCATTCCCACTTGGAAAGACCATGAACTCAAATGTGCGCTCTCATTAGGCTGGGCATGGCCACAGTCATGTCCTTGTTCGGAACATCCGAATGGCTGTTGTTTGGACTTTGGGTGATTGCTCTTGTTTGGCCGATTATCTACGCCGTTCGTCATCGAACCTCGTTGGCATTGTCGATAACGGTTGGATTGCTGCTCGGTTATTTGGTTCAAGTTCTCAGTCAGTTTGCATTCACGAACGGTTGGATTGGTGGATGGTTATGGTGGGATTATGTCTTGATACCAAATCGTATCAGCGGTATTGCTTGGCTTCACACGTTCTTTTCAGCCGGATTTTTGCACAGTCCATCGAATGCGACTCACGTTTTAGGTAATATTTTGGTCATTGCTCTGGTTGGTGTTCCTCTCGAACAGCGACTTGGTACTCGCCGATTCGCATTAGTCTATGGCATTGGTTTATTTGGTGGCTCATTTGCTTGGTTTTTATTCAATATGGATTCTGGAAGTCCTTCCCTTGGTGCGTCTGGTGCTGCGTTTGGTTT
>MDSY01069729.1_pt1 | contig 14075 bp, 13 predicted proteins | sample 811131 | NCBI WGS metagenome assembly MDSY01 (sample SAMN05326643, study PRJNA326480) | marine metagenome | isolation source: seawater | place: Atlantic Ocean: South West | collected 2010 | reverse complement strand
TTCATCTCCTAAAATATCTGATAATACTGAAAAGTCGTCTCCCTCTTTAATTAGACCCATTGCAATGCCAGCAACTGGTTCTTTAATTGGAACACCCGCATCCATAAGAGCTAATGAAGTTCCGCAAACTGTTGCCATCGACGATGAACCGTTGGATTCTGTGATTTCAGAAACTACTCTAAGTGTATATGGAAAATTTTCCACCTTTGGTAAAGATGAATTAATTGCTCTCCATGCTAGTTTTCCATGACCTACTTCTCTTCTTCCTGTTCCAATTCTTCCGCATTCACCTACAGAAAAAGGAGGGAAATTGTAATGTAACATAAATCTGTTTCTTTGCATTCCATTCAAACTTTCAACTCTTTGTTCGTCATCTGACATCCCTAATGTAGTTACTACTAATGCCTGTGTCTCACCTCTTGTAAATAAAGCAGAGCCATGAGTTCTTGGCAATACTCCAACTTCACATTTAATTTGTCTAACATCTGCTAGACCTCTTCCATCAATTCTTTTTTTATCTTTTATAATTGCTGTTCGAACAATATCCTTTTCAAGTGACTTTAATTGCGCCATAGCTTGGTTATCAGTTATTTTTTCATCTTCAGCAAACATTTCTTTACATTTAGATTCTATTTCTGAAATAGCAGTTGACCTTTTCTTTTTATCTATTTCCTTAAAAGCTTTTCTAAGATCCGCTTCAACAGCACCAGCAATTTTCTTTTTAACTTCTGAATGATCTACTTCATCAACTTCCCATTTAGGCTTACCGGCTTTTTTGGCAAGTTTTTCTATTGCTTCTATTACTGGCACAAAACTCTCGTGTCCAAATTTTACAGCGTCTAACATTATTTTTTCGGAAAGACCCGAGGTTTCTGACTCCACCATTAAAACAGCGTCTTTTGTTCCAGCTACAACTAAATCTAATTCTGACTCAGTTAACTCCTCTGGTGTTGGGTTTAATAAATATTTTCCTTCTTTGTAACCAACTCTACTTGCTGCTATTGGTCCTCCAAATGGTAGTCCTGAAATAGCTAATGAAGCGGAACATGCTATGATAGAAAGCACATCAGCTTGGTTTTCCCCGTCGTATGACAGTACTGTAGGAAGCAGTTGAACTTCATTCATAAAGCTTGAAGGAAAAAGGGGTCTTATAGGTCTATCAATCAATCTTGAAATTAATTGCTCCGACTCAGTGGGTCTTGCTTCTCTCTTAAAATATCCACCAGGAATTTTTCCAGCTGCATAATATTTCTCTTGATAATTTACTGATAGTGGAAAGAAATCTTGTCCATCTCTAAGTTTTTTTGCGCCTACTACCGTAGCAATAACAACTGTCTCTCCACAAGTTGCTATAATCGCACCATCAGCTTGACGTGCTATTTTACCAGTCTCCAAAGTTAATTTTTTTCCATTAACTTCTAATTCTTCTTTGTGTATTTTAAACATTATTTCCTTAAATTTAATTGTTTTAAAACCTTTTGGTAAGACTCAGGTTTTTTCTTTTTGAGGTATGAAAGTAATTTTTTTCTTTTATTAACTGATTTGGTCATACCAACAGCTGAATGCTTGTCTTTTTTTGCACTTTTAAAATGTTCAGCCAATATTGATATTTTATCAGTAAGTAAACCAATTTGTATTTCTGTAGAGCCAACATCTTTATCATGTATGGCTAGAGATTTAATGGTATCTTTTTTTTTCTTTATCATTTTCCTTAATTTTCTTTATTATTTTTTCAATCTTTTCAGCGTATTCAAATGAGTTATCTTCTACAAAAGTAAGTTTAGGAAGAAACTTTATATCTAGCCTTTTAGACAGGGCTTTTCTAACAAGATGTGAGTACTCCGTCAAGATTTTAACTGTTTCTTTGGTATCTGCTCCACCCAAGGGAATTACATATACTCTCGCTGTTTTTAGATCACGCGTCATTCTCACTTCAGTAACTGTAATCAATTTTGAGTTAATAGAGGGTATTTTGGCTTCATTTCTGATCAGCAGCTCGCCTAGGTTTTGTTTTACCAGTTCTCCAACTCTTAATTGTCTTTGAGTATATGTTCTTTGTGATGATTGGCTTCCCATTAAATAGACCTTTGCACTTCTTCAGCTAAAAATGACTCGATCACATCTTTTTCTTTAAAATCTATAAAATCTTTAATGCTGATTCCACACTCTAAACCTGATCCCACTTCTTTTACTTGATTTTTTTCTCTAAAAATTGTTACAATTTCACCAGTGTAAACAACTACACCGTCCCTTATAATTCTTGCTTTAGATTTACTTTTAATCTCTCCGTTTAAAACTTTAGAACCTGCAATTTTACCAGCATTAGATACTGCAAAAACTTTTTGTATTTCTGCACTGCCAAGAACAGTTTCTTTTATATCTGGTTCTAAAAGTCCAGACAATGATTTCGAGACATAATCAAGCGCTTCATAAATAATATTAAAATATTTAATGTCAACTTTTTGATCTTCTGCTAATTTTTTTGCTTCTCTGTTTGGCTTTACATTGAAACCAATTAAAATTGCATTTGATGCTTTTGCCAAAGAAACATCCGTTTCATTTATCATTCCAATGTCTGAGAGAATAATTTTTGCCTCTACTTCAGCATGTTCTATTTTGTTGATTGCCATTTTTAAGGCTTCGCTAGAACCTTGAACGTCTGATTTAATTATAATATTAAGTTCATCTTTATTTCTTGAATCCTCGAATAAGGCCGTTTTATCTTTTACTAAAACTTTAGTTGTTTCAGAATTACTTTTTTTGAATTCTATCATTTTTTTTGCTTCACTTTCATCTTTAGTAACTACAAATTCCGCCCCAGCATAAGCAGAACTATTCATTCCTAAAATTTCAACTGGCATTGATGGGAGTGCTTCGTTAATTGTTTTTCCTTCATAATTAATCATGGCCCTTATTTTTCCCCAGGTATTACCACAAATAAAGTAATCTCCTCTTTGAAGTTTGCCGTTGCTTACTAATATTGTGGAAACAGGTCCTTTGCCCTTGTCTATCTTAGACTCAATGACTACACCCCTAGCTTGATCAGAGAATGATGCTTTCAAGTCAAGTATTTCAGATTGAAGTAAAATGCTTTCTTTAAGTTTATCTAAATTCATTTTTTTTAAGGCAGAAACTTCTACAAAAAGAGTGTCTCCGCTTAGATCTTCAGCAATTAATTCGTATTGCATCATTTCATTTTTAATTTTACTAATATTTTTTTCAGGTAAATCACATTTATTTATTGCAACAATTATAGGGACACTAGCAGCTTTAGCATGTTTAATTGCTTCTACTGTTTGAGGTTTTATTCCATCATCAGCTGCAACAACTAAAATCACTATATCTGTTATCTTGGAACCCCGTGCCCTCATTTCTGTAAACGCAGCATGACCTGGCGTATCTATAAAGGTAATTAATTTATTGTCGTTGGTCTTTACTTGATAAGCTCCAATGTGTTGAGTGATGCCACCATGCTCACCTGAAACAATATTTGTGTCTCTTAGAGCATCTATCAATGAAGTTTTCCCGTGGTCCACGTGTCCCATTATTGTCACTACTGGCGGTCTTATTTGAATATCGCCCTCTAATTTTTCCAATTTTTTTTCAGTTTCTAAATTAGGTTCATTCTCAAAAATAGGTTTGTGTCCAAATTCTTTAACAATGTATTCTGCAGTATCTTTATCAATAACATGGTTTATTGTAGCCACGACTTTCATATTAAACAAAAATTTAATTACATCATTAGATTTTTCAGCCATCCTATTAGAAAGCTCCTGGATGGTTATTTGTTCTGGAATTTTTACATCGCGTAGAACTTTTTTAAATTCTTTCTTTTCACTGTCAGGGTTTGTTTTCTTTTCTTTTAGCCTGGCTCTTTTTACTGAAGCTAAACTTCTTTGTTTAATTTCAATTTCTTCAACATTTAAGGCTCTCGACACAGTCAATTTAAAATCTCTTTTGTCTACCGGACCTTTGAGTTTAAGTTTACTTTTGCCTGATGGTTTATCATCTTTTTTGATAAAAGCTTTGGTGGCTTGTTGTTCGACAAATTTTCTTGCAAAATTCTTCTTTTTTGGGTCTATTTTTTTTGTAGAATTATAGCTTGGGCTTGTTTTATTTATATTTTTATTACCTCTAAAAGGTTCCTTTTTTTTTACATCAAAAGATTTTTTTCCACTAGCAGCTATTGAAGTAGTGTCAATTTTCTTTTTTAAATTTGATGAAATTGTAAGAGTCTTTTTTTTATCGTCTTTTTCCATAACATTACTTGTATGCAATCTCTCTAGCTGACATTATTAGCTCGTCAGCTTCTTTTCTTGATAGTGAAAATTCTTCTAAATATCCATCGATTCTAATTTTTTTTCCTTTTATTTCATCAAAGCCACCTATTAATTCATCTGAGGATAAATCCGCAAAGTCACTTATTTTTTTAATATTTTTTTGGCCGAGTATTACAAGCATTCCTTGTGTCATTCCTTTTAAATTAATTAACTCTTCTTCGACTCCAAGTTCTTTAAGCTTTAAAGCAACTGCCTCCTTTTCTTTAATTAAAGTTTCTTTAGATCTAGTGATAAGCTCACTTGCTGTATCTTCATCTATAGCTTCAATTTTGGCGATATCTTCTGGCGTAGATTGAGAAATATCTTCAATACTTGTGAATCCTTCTGATACTAAAAGCTGACCCAGAGTTTCATCAACTTCAAGATTTTTAATAAGCGTTTCTGTTCTATCTTTAAATTCAGCTTGCCTTCTATCCGAGTCTTCTTTGTCTGTTAAAATATCTATTTCATAATTTGTGAGCTTAGAAGCCAACCTAACATTTTGGCCTCTTCTACCAATTGCTTTACTCAAATTTTCTTCTGTTAATATAATATCAATTCTTTTATTTTCTTGATCAATTAAAACTCTTTGTATTTCCGCTGGAGATAAAGACTCAGAAATTAATGTTGGAAGATCTTCTGTCCATTTAATGATATCAATCTTTTCACCATGTAGTTCATTTACAATTGTTTGAACTCTGCTTCCTCTCATACCAACACAAGCACCGACTGGGTCTATTGATGAGTCTTGCGAGCTGACACAAATTTTTGCTCTACTGCCAGGATCTCTAGCAACAGATTTAATCTCTATTGTGCCTTCATAAATTTCAGGAACTTCTTGAAAAAATAATTTTGCTAAAAATTGAGGATGAGCACGTGACAAAAAAATTTGATGACCTTTCAATTCTTTTTTAACCTCATAACAATATGCTTTAACACGATCTCCTGTTTTTAAAATTTCTCTAGGGATAAGCTCATCTTTTTTAATTACACCCTCGGCTTTACCCAGGTCAACTATTATATTTCCGTATTCTAATCTTTTAATAATTCCGCTTAATATCTGTCCTTGCTTATCTATAAAATCTTCGTATTGCCTATTTTTTTCTGCTTCTCTAACTCTAGTACTAATTACTTGTTTTGCACTTTGAGCAGCAATTCGCCCAAAATCTATTTGGGGTAATTCTTCAAAAATTTTTTCACCAACTTTTAATTCTTTATTCTTTGGATGGCTTTTTTGAGCCTCATTTAAAGTAACTTCTCTAGCTGTATCTTCTACTTTTTCAACTATTTCTAAAACTTTTTGTATTTTTATATCACCACTTTCTCTATCAATAACAACTTCAATATTGTTATCATTACCAAACTTAGTAAGTGCTGCCTTTTGGATGGCATCTTCCATTGAGCCAATGACAAGTTCTTTATCAATAGATTTTTCATTAGCCACAGCTTCTACTATTCTTAAAAGCTCTAATTTATCTAAACCTCTATTTAACATTTTTACCTTTCCTAAAAAAAAATGGGCTAGTGCCCATTTTGTAAAAACAATAATTTTATTAAGTCTTAGAAGAAAATTAAGGTTTTTTCAAGATTACAGCTTAAATAAATCAGCTTTATCTGTTTTTTCCCAACTAAATTGGCCATTATTTGCTGGCTTTCTACCAAAGTGACCATAAGCAGAGGTTACCTCATATATTGGATTGTTTAATTTCAGCATTTCTCTAATTCCTCTTGGAGACAAGTTAAAATTTTCTTCAATAATTTTTTTTATCTTTTCAACTTTTTGTTCATCTCCATTACCTAGCTTAATAAAAATTGATAAAGGTTTTGATACTCCTATTGCGTAAGCTAATTGAATTAAACATTTTTCTGATGCCCCAGAAGCCACAATATTTTTTGCTAAATATCTTGAAACATAAGCTGCAGATCGATCAACTTTAGTTGGATCTTTGCCAGAAAATGCCCCTCCACCATGTGGCGCTGCCCCGCCATATGTATCTACAATAATTTTTCTTCCTGTTAAACCTGTATCTCCATCTGGACCTCCTATTATAAATTGTCCAGTTGGATTAATATAAATTTCTTTGGGGTCCAATTCTGTTAAGAAATTTTCTGGAATAGATTTTTTTATATATGGCATAATCAAATCTTTAACTTTATCTTGGTTTAAATCTTTCGAGTGTTGTGTGGAGATTACAACTGAAGTTACTTTTACAGGTTTGTCTCCTTCGTACTGCATAGTAACTTGACTTTTTGAATCTGGTTCTATTCCTTTTAAGTTTCCACTTTTTCTATCTTCAGCCATTAATCTTAAAATTTTATGAGAATAATGTATAGGTGCTGGCATTAACTCTTCTGTTTCGTTACATGCATAGCCAAACATTATTCCTTGATCTCCTGCTCCTTCATCTTTATTATCTTTTGAGTCAACTCCCATTGCAATATCCGATGACTGCTCATGCAAAAATGTTTCAATATTTGCAGTTTTCCAGCTGAAGCCGTCTTGATCATAACCAATATCTTTTATACAATCTCTTACATTAATTATCAGTTCTTCCTTATCTATTTTAGGCCCCCTTATTTCTCCTGCCAAAATAACTTTATTAGTTGTTGTTAGCGTTTCACAAGCTACTCTAGAAACGGGATCTTTTGATAAATACGAATCTACAACCATATCTGATATTCTGTCACAAACTTTATCTGGGTGGCCTTCTGATACAGACTCACTAGTAAATAAAAATTTATTATTTTTCATATTTTTTGTTTTTTAAATTAAAGATGACCAAATATGTAATTAAAAGAATAAAAAAGATCAAATCATTTTTATTGTTATTAGATTTTATCAACGGGACTTCCATTTCTATATTGCCTGCTTCATTCCTATTGAGTTTTTTGATAGATTTTCCTTTATTGTCTAAAATAACACTAATTCCTTTATTTGCTGACCTTAAAAGAAAAGTTCCTTTTTCAATGGCCCTAAAAATTGACTTAGCGTAATGTTGATTAGGACCAATTGTATCGCCAAACCAACCATCCTCGGAAATGTTAATAATCAGATTGGTGTTTAAATCTGCTTCTTGAACAAATTTTGTAAATATAATCTCATAGCAAATAAGTGGGAGTATATTTAATTGATCAATTTTAATAGTACTTTGCTTTATACCTTTTTTAAATGACCCATGTCCTTCTGTAATTTTTTTTAAACCAAATTTATTTAATAAGTTTTCAAAAGGCAAAAACTCTCCAAATGGTACAAGTTTTTGTTTGTTGTATTGCTGAATTATCTCTAATTCATTATTTATTATAAGCAAACTATTGTAATACGAATCTGTAGTTGGTTCCAATTTGTTTATTCCAAAAACAATATAATGATTTTTACTAAATTTTTTATTTATCAAATCTTTAAAAATTAAAATCTCATTATAACTATAACCGCTAAAAACTCCTTCCGGCCAAATAAATAGGGTTTTTTTATTACTATTAGGTTCGCTATATTTTATTAAATTTCTCAACCTATCTTCAATCTGATTTAAACTTAAACCGTATTGTAATTTAAAATTAGGAGAAATTATTTTTACATTAATTTTTTCATTAACAGTTTTTAAATAATTTTTATTCTTATTTAATTCATATCCACCAAAAATATATAAAGCTAATATTAATAGTAAAGAAAATATTATTATTGATATTTTCTTAATCATTTCTATACGAAAAAATAATACCGATGGTAAAGTAAAAATAGTGATTATTATTAAATTAAAAGCAAATAACCCAATTAAGTTTAAAATTTGAACTGTTTCAATAGACCAGGAAAGACTGTAAGCCCACAAATTCCATGGAAATCCTGTAAATAATTTTGCTCTTAAGAAATCTGAAAAAGCTATGGCTCCTGAAAAAATAAAAATTGAAGAAAAATTATAACTTAAATAAGGACCAATAAATAAAATTGTAAAACCCAAAAAAAGACCAAGAAACATAGGTACCAATATTAATGCAAATGGTATTAAAAATTTAAAATTGTCATCAAATGTCAAAGAGTTAGTAATCCATGATATTCCACTCAAATAAAATCCGAAACCGAACAAAGCACCAAATATAAATAAATTTTTTTTATAAGGTTTTTTTCTAAAGATACTTTTTGATTTTTTATTAATATATACTGTAAGTCCAAAAAAATTGGTAAAATAAAAAAATTAAGTATTGTTAAATTAAAAGGCTGGAAAGAAAACACTGTTAACAAACCTATAAAAAGTGGTGCTAGATATAAAATAAAAAAACGATTATTAAGAAATTTTTCTAACATTATTTAATATGTTTAAGAAAGTCTGACTCCATTTTATACATTTTTCTAAAGTCCTTTTCTTTCTTGTGATCATATCCAAATAAATGAATAAGTCCGTGTATCCATACCTTATTAAATTGTAATTTAAAATTTTTTTTAGACTTTTTATTGTTTACTTTATTTAAATTTATAATTATGTCTCCTAAATATATTTCTCTTTCCTTTTTAATTATATTTTTTAAATTTTTCTTGCTATAAAAAGGAAATGATAGAACGTCAGTAGAGTTCTCTTTTTTTCTAAATTTTTTATTCAGCTTTATAATTTCTTTATTTCCTGACAACAATAAAGTGCAAAAAAATACTTTCTTTTTTAAATCTTTATTTCTGAGGTTTAATTTTTTTACTTTTCTTTCAATATAACTGTTGGGATTTTTAATAAAGTTAAACCATTTTACGTTATTAGTAATTACATTAATTTTTATCATCAGTGCTTTTAGTTTGATAAGCCCTAATAATTTTAGATACTAATGGATGCCTCACAACATCATGGTGATCAAATTCAATAATATTTATTTCATTTAAATCTTTTAAAATATTTTTTGATTTAATTAATCCTGAGTGTGATTTATTAATTAGATCTACTTGTGATGGATCTCCATTTACAACCAACTTAGAATTTTCACCTATCCTGGTTAAAAACATTTTGATTTGGGTTTCTGTCGCATTTTGCGCTTCATCTAAAATTGCATAACAGTTTTTTAAAGTTCTACCTCTCATAAAAGCCAGTGGAGCTATCTCTATTTCACCAGCTTCTATTTTTTTATCAATTTTATCTGCGCCAAAAAGTTCGTAGAGTGCGTCATACAAAGGTCTTAAATACGGATCTACTTTTTCTTTCATGTCTCCGGGTAAAAAACCTAATTTTTCACCAGCCTCAACTGCTGGTCTAGATAAAATTACTCTCTCTATTTTTTTTTCCATTAATAAAGTTACTGCAACTGACACAGCTAAAAAACTTTTTCCAGTTCCTGCAGGACCTAATGCCATTACAATGTCATTTTCTTTGAGTGCTTTAATATAATTTGATTGTTTTTCAGATCTAGCAATAACTGATTTTCTTGGTGTTTTAATTAACTGTTTAAAAGACTTAACGTTTGATTCTTTAGACTCCATATTTTTCTTCACAGATAATAATATATCTTCTTTTTCAATAATATTCGTTAATAAATATTTATTTATTAAAAACTTTATTGCTTCACAAAAAGTAGAAGTATTTTCAAGATTTCCTTTGCATGTAATCGAGTTTCCTCTAAAAAATACATTAGTGTTTGTTAGTTTTGATAAATATTTTAGATTTTGGTCAAATTGACCAACTATAGATATTAAAATATCATTATTAACTATTTGAATATTTCTAGTTTCATTGTCAATTTTTTTAATTATTAAGTTTTGTTTAATTTTACTAATTTCAGACATATTTTAAGCGGCAAATTCTTTGTGAACTACTCTTGAGCTAATTTCACCAAATAAAGTATTTTGACTTACTTTGGTGATTTTAATATTTTTAATTTTACCTGTTAAATTTTCACTACTCTCAACAATCACTGAATTAAAATATTCATCACGGCCAAAATATTTATTTTTTTCTTTAGTTTTATTCTCAAATAAAACTGGTGTAATTTTGGTTAAAAGTTTTTCTCTATATTCTGTTTTTATTTTTTTGGAAATGTTTTGAAAAATAGCTAATCTATTTTTTGCTAAATTATCATCAATTTTTTTTAAATTTGCAGATGGTGTACCAGGTCTCGCACTAAATATAAAAGAGTATGAATTAATAAATTTGATTTTTTTCATTATGTCTATAGTTTTTTTAAAATCATCTTCATTTTCCCCCGGATAACCTATTATAAAATCACTCGATAATTGTAAATTTGGAATAGTTTTTTTTAATTTTTCGACTAGTTGTGCATATTCTTCAATTGTATGCTTTCTATTCATATGTTTTAAAATTTTATTAGAGCCGCTTTGAACAGGAAGATGTATCAATGGCATTAATTTTTTACAACTTTTGTGTATTTGAATTAAATCTTCTGTAAAATCTCTGGGATGTGATGTGGTGTACCTTATTCTTTTTAGATCATCTATTTTCGAAATTTCTAAAATCAAATCTGAAAGTTTTTTTCCTTCAAAATTATATGCATTCACATTCTGTCCGAGAAGTGTGATTTCTTTAGATCCATTATTTGTCAATTGTTTTGCCTCTTGCACAAGCTCATGAATTGATCTTGAAAATTCTGGTCCTCTTGTATAAGGAACGACGCAAAATTTGCAAAATTTATCGCATCCTTCTTGAACAGTTAAAAATGATGATACTTTGCTGTCTGAATTTTTTATAAGATTCAAAGTATCGAATTTTTCAACCACATCAAAATCTGTTAAATTTTTGAAATTTAATTTGTTTTCTAGATTTAAAATTACTTTATTTATTTGATGATATGATTGAGGTCCAATAACTGCATCTATATATTTTTCTTTTTTTAATAATAAATCTCCTTCTGCTTGCGCTACGCAACCAGCTATAAGAATAATAGGTTTTTTTTTATCTCTAAATTGTTTTTTGATTCGTCCGATGTCATGGTAAACTTTATCTGTAGCTTTCTCTCTTATGTGGCAAGTATTTAAAACATAACAATTTGCTTCAGCAATATTGGTAGTTGAGGCGTAGTCTATTTTTTTTGTTAAATCTAAAATACGATTACTATCGTATTCGTTCATTTGACAACCTAATGTTTTAATGAATATTTTTTTTTGCAAATTATTTTTTTATTTTTGAACCATAAAGCTCAAGTTTATGATCAACTAATTTATAACCTAATTTTTTGGCAACTACATTCTGAAGTTTTTCTATTTCTTTATCAACAAATTCAACTATCTCTCCGCTATTAATATCAATAAGGTGATCATGGTGCTCGTCAGGCGATTGTTCATACCTAGCTTTACCACCTTTGAAGTCATGTTTTTCTAATATACCAGCTTCCTCAAAAAGTTTAACAGTTCGGTAAACAGTGGCGATACTTATTTTTTTATCTACTTCGCTGACCCTTTTATGAAGTTCATCAACATCTGGGTGATCTTTAGAGTCTGACATAACTTGCGCAATGACTTTTCTCTGGTCAGTTAATCTCACACCCTTATTTTTGCACTTCTCTTCAATTGAATTCATTTAAGTAATTTAACTTAAGTATAAGGGTTTAATCAAATTTTTCTGCATTAAATCTTTATTAATTAAAAGTTCAATATTAGCAAGGCTAAATTGACCAAGATCTGAATCTTTAAAGCCAAAAAGTTTAATTTTTTTTGATATTTTTATTCCTTTTGCAACAGCTAAAGAAATACGCAGAGATGAAAAGCTACCAGGGCCAGAATTAATAAGTACTGAAAAATCAGCGGTGAGATTTACTTTGTATTTTTTTATAAGATTTAATATATTTATAACAAGTTGATCTTTTTTTTTAGTTTTAAAACAAAAATCATGAATAAAAAAATTATCATTTATTTTTAACCCAATTTTATCGTTTTTACCTATGCAATTTATAATTAGAAAATCTTTAATCATTCATGTATTTATATCTTTATTCTGCTTTCAAAACAATTTGTATTCGGATGCAGGTTTGAACGATATTGAAGATTTTGGATTAATTTCTCTGATGTATCATAGATTTGAAGAAAATAAATATCCATCTACAAACGTAAGAATATCAGATTTTAAAAAACAATTAGAAATTATACAAAAAAAAAATATTAAGTTTATAAATCCTAAAAATTTTGAAAAGGAAATAAAAGATAATAAAAAGCAAAGGAAAATTTTACTAACTATAGATGATGGTTTTTTATCGTTTTATAATAATGCATGGCCAATTTTAAAAAAAAATAGAATACCTTTTATTTTATTCGTTAGTACAAGAGAAATTGGATCTTTTAACTACATGAGTTGGGATCAAATAAAAGAAATTGTCAAAGAAGATTTTGTTGAAATAGGTAATCACAGTCATACTCATGAGTATTTAGTGAATGGAAATAATGATATTATCAAAGCTGATATTCAAAAATCAATGAACATTTTTAAAGAAAAGTTAGGAAAAAATTCTGAATTTTTTTCCTATCCATTTGGAGAGTATAGTAATAATTTCATAAATATTATAAAAACTGTGGGATTTAAGTATGCTTTTGGCCAACACTCAGGTGTAATTGATGAAACGAAAAACTTTTATGAATTACCTAGATTTCCAATTAATGAGAAATATGGTGAAATAAAAAGATTTAATTCTTTAACTGAAACTCTACCCTTTAAGTACAAGAATATATTGCCTAAAGAAAAATATCTTTTGAATAGTAAAAATCCACCTAAAGTTAAAATAGAATTTTATGAAGATATAAAAAATCTAAAGTCAGTTAATTGTTATTCTAATGAAGGTAACAAATGGAGAAAATCAAAAATAAATTTTATATCTAGCAATGTTCTTCAAATCAATATTAAAGAAAAATTTATTGGAGAACGTGGACGTATAAATTGTTCTTTGAGAGATATGAGTGGCTTTTGGCGATGGCTTGGAATTCAGTTTGTTATCAGTGAAAAAAATTAAGAAATAAGTTCGATTTGTTTAACAGAATTAACTAATCTTACTGGCTCAAAATCTGTTAATCTATTTTGTCTAATTATTTGATTTAAAATTTTTGTATATTCAGTTCCTGTTTGGGCATAATTTTTAAGAGTATCAGTTAATTCTAAGCCACTTACTTTTTTATTTTTTTCTCTTAGCTTAAATCTTTTTTCTCTAAAAGATTTATAACTTTTGTGAGTGTTTAGATTATTTTGATATGCCTTAACTGAAGCCCTTAATATTGGAAATTTCAGAATTTTATGATTTTTATTACTTTCTCTATCCAGTGGAGCAATTCCTTGACCGCTCCATGTCCACTGTCCGAAGATAGCATTACCTTCTAATGCAAACCTAGAAGTACCCCATCCACTTTCTTTTGCTGCTTGTGCCAAAGCTATTGAAGTTGGAATAATATCTATTCTCAGCTTTAATTCATCTAAATCACCTCTTTTTACTTTATACTCCAAAAGTTTTTGTCTTAACCATTGTTTCTCTGAGTCCGTTGTAAATTTCTTGTTCGATAAAACTTTCAATTTTTCTTTATCTTCTAGAATCCTCTCATTTTCTGCCACGACTAGCGGTAATACTATTTGTATAAAAGTTTCTTTTTTAAGTTTATTGCTTTGAATAGTTTCAAGATCTCTAGGAAATTGAGTAAAATAGATAGGCTTTACAAGTTTCTCAGCTCTTACTTCGCTTAAGGTATAATCTACATCTTTGAAAAGATTTAAAACTGTCTCAGTTTTTAAATTTAAATTTGGTAGCACTACTTCATTGACGTCTTTTCTCTTTACCTTTAATTCAGGTTTTTTTACT
>MDSY01100532.1_pt1 | contig 14077 bp, 11 predicted proteins | sample 811131 | NCBI WGS metagenome assembly MDSY01 (sample SAMN05326643, study PRJNA326480) | marine metagenome | isolation source: seawater | place: Atlantic Ocean: South West | collected 2010 | reverse complement strand
TTCGTGCCTTCAGCTTGTTTGTCGCCATTCCAGGGACCCAAGTTGATGGGTTCTTGTATATCAGCAAAGCCGTTGAAAATGGAGCCACAGCAGTGGTATGTCAGCGGATGCCCGAGCAACTCATTAAAGGAGTGAGTTACGTACTAGTGCATGACGCCGCAATGGCCTTGGGGCAAATTGCCGCACAATTCTATGACGAACCCAGCACCAAGATGAAGGTGGTAGCCGTGACGGGAACCAATGGAAAAACAACTACGGTAAGTCTATTGCATCGCCTATTCCGATCCATGGATCGGAAGGCCGGCATGCTCTCAACGGTTGAAAACCGAATCGTCGACGACGTTGTGCCTGCAACGCACACCACGCCAGATGCCCTTCAGATGCAACAAATGTTCCGAGAAATGGCCGACGCCGGATGCAAATACGTGTTCATGGAAGCCAGCTCGCATAGCATTCATCAGCATCGGTTGGCAGGCACCAAGTTGGCAGGCGCAGTCTTCACCAACATCACCCACGAGCACCTAGATTACCACGGCGATTTCAACGGATACATCAAGGCCAAGAAAGGACTCTTTGACATCCTTGATTCAGACGCGTTTGCGCTTTACAACCAAGACGACTCGCATGGAGCGGACATGGTGCATGATTGCAAGGCAAAAGTTCGCGACTATGCCCTGACGTCGATGGCTGATTTCCGAGGTAAAATCGTTGAAAATCAACTGGGAGGATTGCACTTACACATCAACGGCCACGATCTCTACAGCCGACTAATTGGGGGGTTCAATGCCTACAACTTGCTTTCTGTCTTTGCCATCGCTACAGAGCTCGATATGGAACAACTCGATGTGTTAACTCACATGTCTCTGTTGAATCCCCCACCCGGTCGATTCGAGCAAGTACAAGTGAGCAATGACATTACTGCCGTTGTGGATTATGCCCACACACCTGATGCACTGGACAACGTTTTGAAGACGATTGACTCCTTCCGTGCGGGCGAAACTCAAGTCATCACAGTCGTTGGTTGCGGTGGAAATCGGGATAAAACAAAGCGACCTATCATGGCAAAGGTCGCTGCGCAATGGAGCGATCGTGTGTTCTTGACGTCCGACAACCCCCGTAACGAAGATCCTGATGCCATCATCGACGACATGCGCAGCGGGCTCGATCCAATTGATGCGAAAAAGTGCATTGCTATTGCGAACCGACGTGAAGCCATTCGAATGGCAGCTCAGATCGCCCAAAGCGGAGACATCGTACTCGTAGCCGGAAAAGGACACGAAACCTACCAAGAAATCAAAGGCGTCCGCCATGATTTTGATGACCGCGACGAATTATTCAACGCATTCAAACCCGCCTGATGCTTTACCACCTCTTCACCGCCATCGACCAGACGTGGGATTTTCCCGGAGCCGGATTGTTCCAATACATCTCATTTCGAGCAGCATTGAGCTTGATCAGTTCACTCGTAATTGGAATTCTATTTGGAAAACGTATCATCCAATGGCTTCAGCTAAAGCAAGTGGGAGAAATCGTGCGCGACTTGGGCCTCGAAGGCCAATTGAATAAGCAAGGCACGCCAACAATGGGCGGGTTAATCATTCTCGCTTCAATCGTAATCCCTACGGTACTATTCGCAGACCTGACCAACATCTACACCCAAATGATGTTGCTGGTAACCGTCTGGCTGGGTGCTATAGGATTCATCGACGACTACATAAAAGTCTTCAAGAAGAACAAAGAAGGACTGGCGGGAAAATTCAAGATCATTGGTCAAGTTGGCGTAGGAATCATTGTTGGTTGCATCATGTGGTGGCATCCCGATGTGACCGTGAAAGATCCCGCCGATCGAATATTCACTGGCCAAGTAGTGACCATGACTGCCATTGACGGTACTGAATTTGAGGTCTTGGAACCCAATGCTGGGCTCCCCATCTGGGAAGCCAAAAAATCTTCAGAAACCACAGTGCCATTCACCAAAGACAACGCTTTTGATTACGAACGACTGATCAGTTGGATTGGACCTCAGGCAGAAGGATTTGGATGGGTTGTATTCATTCCGCTCGTAATCCTAATCGTCACGGCCGTCTCCAATGGCGCGAATCTGACCGATGGAATCGATGGCCTAGCCACGGGCACCAGCGCAATCGTTGGCCTCGGCCTAGCGGTATTGGCCTATGTAAGTTCAAACATCGTAGCGGCAGATTATCTGAACATTCACTACATCCCATTTTCGGAAGAACTCGTTGTTTTCATCGCCGCTTTTGTCGGCGGATGCATTGGCTTTTTATGGTACAATGCATTTCCCGCACAAGTCTTTATGGGAGATACGGGGAGCTTAGCACTCGGCGGCATCATTGCAGCATTTGCCATTGCCATTCGAAAAGAACTGCTGCTTCCTGTACTCTGTGGAATTTTCTTGATTGAAAATCTGTCCGTGGTCATGCAAGTAGGGTGGTTCAAATACACCCGCAAGAAAACCGGAACTGGTCAGCGCATTTTCCTCATGGCACCTCTGCATCACCATTATCAGAAACTGAACCTTCCTGAATCCAAAATAACAGCGCGGTTCTGGATCGTCGGCATTCTGCTCGCCGTTGTCACAATCGTTACCCTCAAAGTTCGGTAGTCAATATGTCTCAAGCAATCATTCCCATTCTTGGAGCAGGCGAAAGCGGCATTGGTGCCGCTCGACTCGCTCTGCGCCATGGCCTGCTGCCTTGGGTCAGTGATCGCGGTGTGATTGCGCCCGATCGGATCGATGAACTCAATGCATTGAACATCGATTTTGAGAGCGGCCAGCACAATGAGTCGCGCATCCTAGAGGCAGGAAAAGCCAATGGATTTGTCGTTAAAAGTCCGGGAATTCCAGAGCAAGAAACCCTGATTCAAACTTTGCGCGAAGCCGGTGTCGACGTCATCAGTGAAATCGAATTTGCCGCACGATTCGCACGTTCTAAAAACGAGCAGATTGTAGCGATTACTGGGGCGAATGGAAAAACCACCACAACGGCCTTGATTGCGGCAATCTTACACGATGCCGGATGCGAAGTCGCGTGTGTAGGCAACATTGGAACCAGCTGGGCCAGAGACCTTGCTGCACGGACGAAGCCGGCCAGTTTCCAAGTCGTGGAAGTCAGCAGCTTTCAACTCGATGGAACCCTCACATTTCGACCAAATATTGCCATCCTACTAAATATTTCTCCAGATCACCTGGACAGATACAACGACAGCATCGAAGATTACGCCGACTCAAAATGGCGAATCACACGGCAGCAAACGGAACAAGACGTACTCATTATCAACGCCGATGACGAACTGTCAATGGCGCGTTGGAAGCGCGGAAACAATGGTGGAACGCGGGCGCGCGTTGTTGCTATCAGCATCAAACATACGCCTGAAGCGCTGCGAGAAGCGCTGCAACAAAAAGGCCTATCCCCTTGGGGCTGGGCAGGTGTCTCATCAGACACTGGACCTCAAAAAGAAACATTCACAATCTACATACCCACCAAAAACCCATTTACCATGACCATCCAAGAATTGGCTCTACAGGGAAAACACAACCTGTACAACAGCATGGCTGCAAGCGTAGCATCGCGGGTTCTAGAGCTCCGCAGCGAAGGCATTCGCGAGAGCTTATCGCAATTTGACGCCATCGAGCATCGCATGGAATTCGTGCTCGAAACCAACAACATCAAATTCATCAATGACTCAAAAGCGACCAATGTCAATAGTGCTTGGTTTGCACTGGAAAGCATCCCAGGTCCCATCATTTGGATTGCGGGAGGTGTCGACAAAGGCAATGATTACACCTCATTGTTGCACCTCGTAACCAGCAAGGTCGACCACCTTATCTGCCTTGGAAAAAACAACAAAACACTCATTGACAACTTTGGCGATCGCGTAGAGAGCATCTGCGAAGTGAATTCGGCTCAAGAAGCCGTTCAAAAAGCATATGATTTAGGAATGCCCGGCTCCACCGTGCTTCTTTCTCCGGCTTGTGCCAGTTTCGATCTGTTCGGTTCCTACGAAGAGCGGGGCCGTGAATTCAAAGCAGCCGTCCGCAGCCTCTGAGCATGGCTAAAACCGCTAAACGTTCTGGAGCGAAGGAAGAAATGGGCTCTTTGCACCGGCGCATTGGCGCCTGGCTAGAAGGGGATAAGGTCATTTGGATGGTTACCTTAATCCTTAGCCTTTGCTCGCTATTAGCGGTGTACAGTGCCATCTCTTCGCTGGCGTATAAGACGGATGGAAGTTCGCTGCGGTTTTTATTCAAGCAAGGCACCATGCTCGCCCTCGGATGGGGGGTGATGCTTTTGGTGCACAAAGTGAATTTTCGCTATTTCTCCCGCTTCGCTCAAGTACTTATTTGGGTAGCAGCAGCACTGCTACTTCTCACCCTTTTATTTGGAGCTGACATCAATGAAGCCAAACGATGGCTTCGCATTCCGTTTATTGGACTGACACTTCAAACATCCGACTTTGCCAAGGTTGTGCTTGTCACCTATGTGGCGAGGGAACTGAACAACAGACGCACCCAATTGCACGACTTTAAAATGGGGGTATTGCCCATTTTATTTCCCATTGGAATCATTTGTCTCTTAATTCTGCCCGCCGATTTTTCCACAGCTGCGCTCCTCGGAATCGTCTGCATAGTCATGCTTTTTATTGGTGGTGTTCCGATGAGGCACATGCTAAAAATTGGCGGATTGGGCGTGGCCGGTCTTTTTATGCTCTATGGTCTTGGAAAAGCTGCCCCCGAACTGCTTCCCCGCTTTGGAACCTGGGCAGGACGAATTGAGCGATTTGCCGGACTGGGCAATGCAGAAGATGGCGACTCGTTGGAATACCAAATCGAATTGGCTCAGGTAGCGATCAATCGTGGAGGAATTCTCCCGCAAGGGCCCGGCTCCGGCACTTCACGAAATTTCCTTCCTCACCCCTATTCTGACATGATTTATGCCTTCATTATTGAAGAATGGGGAGCAATTATGGGAGGTCTGGGACTCGTTTTGCTCTATCTCATTCTGCTCTATCGAACGCTTCGAACCGCGACACGTTGCCCGAGACATTTTGGAGGATTGCTCGCCATGGGGCTTGGATTCCTGCTCGTTTTCCAAGCCATGATCAACATGGCTGTAGCCGTGCGGCTATTCCCAACCACGGGCCAACCTCTTCCATTGGTCTCCTACGGGGGTACATCAATGGTATTCACATGCTTGGCCATTGGTATGATCCTCGCTGTCTCTCGATCTGTCACGCATCCTGAAAAGTGGGAGAATGATCGGAGCGATGGCGAAACAAAACGCCCCACCAACCGAATTGTACGAACCGAAAGCACTGCCTAATGAGTCCCATCAATGAAGCAATCACATTGAAACGCGTTATCATTTCAGGCGGGGGAACCGGTGGACACATTCATCCTGCCTTGGCCATAGCTGACGAAATTAAACGCAGGCATCCAGATTGTGAAATCATGTTTGTTGGAGCCAAGGGAAGAATGGAAATGGAAAAGGTTCCGAATGCGGGCTACCCAATAGAAGGACTCTGGATCAGTGGAATTGATCGCAATTGGCGAAGCTTCCGAAATTTGACCTTCCCCTTCAAATTGATCAGCAGCCTTGTGAAAGCAGGATTCATCATTCGTAAGTTTCGTCCTCAACTAGCAATAGGCGTTGGTGGCTTCGCTAGCGGACCTCTGCTTTATCGGGCTGCCGTTCGCGGAATCCCAACAGCAATACAAGAACAAAACTCATTCCCAGGAATCACCAATCGTCTGCTTGCGAAAAAGGTGCAATTGATTTGTGCAGGATTCCCCGGTTTGGACCGCTGGTTCCCAGCTGATCGAATAATCGAGACCGGAAATCCGCTCCGACAAAGCGTAACACAAATTCAATCGATCACATCGTCCGATCGATCTGATGCACTTGCCCATTTTGACTTTGATGAGAAGCGGCCCGTAGCCTTTATCATGGGGGGCAGTCTCGGAGCTGGCTCTATGAACGAAGCCGTCATGGCCATCGCCAACCGCGTTCATCAAAGTCAGAAAGCACTTCCATTCGACATCCTATGGCAGTGTGGCGACCGATTCTATGAAGGAATGGAAGCGGCATTAAATAAGCTCAATATACCCGAGAGCCAGCGCATTGCCTGCGTTGGCTTCATTGACCGCATGGATTACGCATACCGGGCGGCTGATGTCATTGCGAGTCGCGCGGGCGCAATGTCCATAGCAGAACTCGCATTGGTAGGAAAGCCGACGATGTTGGTACCATCACCCGTGGTTGCAGAAGATCATCAAACCAAAAACGCACGATCCTTGAGCGACCGCGGAGGAGCTATTTTAGTCCCTGACCACGAGGTAGTGAGTCGCTTGGAATCCGAATTATCAGGGCTTTTTCAAAATCCAGACAAGCAGCAAAAATTGACTGAATCGCTGAAAGGCGCCGCACGACCTTTGGCAGCCGCCGAAGTAGTCACAGCCATCGAAAATCTCCTCAAACCAATAAAATGAAGTGGGGTGAGCGAACGGTAGACCGACTCTTTTTTGTTGGAATCGGAGGCATCGGTATGAGCGGATTGGCGCGTTACGCCATTCAATTGGGACTCGAAGTGGCCGGATATGACAAAACCCCCACCGACCTCACAGCCGCACTGGAAAGAGAGGGTGCTTCCATAGGCTTTGAGCCAAACACCAAACATTTCGATAAGTGGTTTCAGCCGGACAAATCCGAGCGCACGGGCGTCGTTAAGACACCTGCAGTCCCCTCCAATCATCCACTGTTTTTCAAAATTGACCGCCTCGAATTGCCCGTTGTAAAGCGCAGTGAAATGTTGGGGATCATCGCTCAAAATTTCGAAACTTTCGCAGTGGCGGGGACACATGGAAAAACGACAACCACTGCCATGCTCGCGCATTTGCTTTCAGAAACGGAAGGAGGATGCAATGCATTTTTGGGCGGCATTCTGATTTCGAGCGGTTCAAACGTTGCGCTAGATCCATTGAGCAAGCGATTGATCGTCGAGGCAGATGAGTTTGACCGCAGCTTTCTCCAACTCAATCCCATGCATGCCGTTATCACGAGCATGGATCCAGACCACTTAGACGTGTATGGCGATGCCAAAGGATTCCTAGCAGGTTTTGATGCCTTTTCAAAGCAAGTCACAGGAAATATCCTTTATGAGTCCAACATTGCTCAGGGCCACGCAGGCATGAGATACGGATGTGTCACTTCCCGAATCGAAGCCACCAAACTAGACTATGCAGCCTGCAACCCTCGAATCGAATCGGGGTGGATGGTCGCAGATATAAAAATGAGGGAGGAATGGTTTGATGCGGTCAAATTCCCGATGCCCGGCGTCCACAACTTGACAAATGCACTCGCAGCTCTGAGCCTTTCTGACCTCGCTGGTGCAGACCGGAAATCCAGTGTAAAACACATTGCCAAATTCAAGGGGATTCAACGAAGGTTTGCCTACCACATACGAGATGATAACGGAACGTACATTGATGACTATGCGCATCATCCTAACGAAATCAGCGCCGTGCTTGAAGCCATTCGTTTGCACCACGCGGGGAAATCCATCACAGTCATTTTTCAACCGCACTTGTTTTCAAGAACCCGCGATCATATGGAAGAATTCGCCTCCATTTTAAGCGAATTTGATCGGGTTTTATTGCTGCCGATTTACCCTGCTCGAGAATCTCCAATACCCGGTATCGATTCACAAAGCTTGTTTGAAAACATCCTCACCCCCCACAAGCATCTCGTGTCAATAGAACGGATATTCGATACGCTGAAGGAGCATCCTCCTGAAGTCCTTTTGACAATTGGTGCTGGTGACGTTGACCAATGCGTGCAGCCCCTGTCAGAATGGCTCAAGGAAGACCCTCTGAGGTTTAAACGAAACGAATAACACTTCCCTATGATCCGCAAAATCGCACTCATCACCACTTCCCTTTTGCTTTTCGCAGGGTTGCTGGCGCTGGTTGGATTTGCGCAGGTAGAAGAACAAAACGCTCAATACACTGGGCTGGATGTTGACGTCACCGAGGTTGACGGGATGTTTTTCGTGGATGCTGCCGGTATCAAAGATGCAATCTTCGCCAACGATAGCATTGCGGGGACCTTTTTTGCAGACCTTAACCTTGCCGAAGTCTCAGAGTGGGTTCGAGCCATCCCCGCTGTTGATCGGGTAGTCGTATATCCTGGACTTGACAAAATAATGCATGTGAGGGCGACACAGCGAAAGCCCATTGCCCGATTGCATTCATCGGCGGATATAGAGGATATCTACATTGATTCCAACGGTGAATCACTCGCCTTGTCGCCCTATTTCACCGCACGTGTTCCTGTGATTCACGCAACCAGCATCGAAGCCGCTCAACCCGCAATCTCATTCATCGAAACCATTCGCCATGATCAATTTTGGTGGGCTTTCTGCGACCAACTGACAGTGAAAGCGGACGGAAAACTCGAGGTGATTCCGCGCATCGGAAATGCCCGTATCGCATTTGACAGCAATGAAAATTTAGAACGCCAGCTCGATAAGCTTTTCACTTTCTACCACGAACAAATACGCCGTGGAAGCTTGAACGATTACAAGCGCATCGATTTGTCTTTTCACGAACAGGTTGTTGCACAACGCTATTATTAAGAACACGAAATCATCATCCATGGATTCCCAACAACAAAGTACCCAAAACGAAGAACTGGTCGTCGGGCTCGACATCGGAACAACAAAAATTGCCTGCTTCGTCGGCAAACGAAACGAACACGGTAAAATCGAAATACTCGGTTACGGGAAAAGCGAGTCAGTCGGTGTTTCGCGTGGAGTCGTCGCCAACATCGAACGCACTGTAGAGTCCATTCGTAAGGCCGTTGAGGAAGCCGAACGCACCTCCGGTTGTGAAATTGAGTTAGTAAATGTGGGCATTGCAGGGCAACACATCAAAAGTCAACAGACACGCGGCCAACGAACCCGGGATGACTTAGAGTCTGAAATCAGTCAAGGAGACATCGATGCCCTGATCCAAGACATGTATCGTCAGGTCATGCAGCCCGGAGAAGAAATTTTGCATGTATTGCCCCAAGAATATGCGGTGGACAACGAAGGTGGAATCAAGGAACCCGTTGGGATGAGCGGGATTCGTTTGGAAGCCAATTTCCACGTTATCATAGGTCAAATTGCAGCAATCAGAAACATCAACCGCTGCATAAAGAAAGCGGGACTCGTGGTGGATCAACTAATACTAGAACCGTTGGCCTCATCGGCATCCGTTCTAAGCGAAGAGGAGAAGGAAGCCGGCGTGGCCTTGGTTGACATTGGAGGTGGAACCACGGATATAGCGATATTCCAAGACGGAATCATTCGGCACACCGCCGTCATTCCATTCGGAGGAAACGTGCTCACAGAGGACATTCGACAAGGATGTCAAATCATGAAGAAGCAAGCGGAGCAGGTAAAGCAACGATTTGGTTCTGCCATTTCCACTGAAATGAAGGACAATGAGATTGTCTGTATTCCCGGTCTACAGGGACGCAATCCCCGAGAGATTAGCTTAAAGAATTTGGCCGCAATCATTGAGGCTCGAGTAACCGAAATCATTGAACATGTTCATTTTGAAATCCGAAATTCCGGATTTGAAGATCAATTGATTGGCGGCGTCGTGTTGACGGGTGGAGGAAGCCAACTTCGTCACATTACCCAGCTTTTTCAGTATGTGACAGGAATGGATTGCCGCGTGGGATTCCCCAGTGAGCACCTCGCGGAAGCTCCGAGCCAGGACGCAACAGGACCGAGCTTCTCTACTGGCGTTGGCCTCGTGATTCAAGGCTATGATCGTCTATCGCCTCGATCAGAATCTGCCACTAGAATGCGGGAACAAGTGAACGCTGGTTCCACCAAGGAAAGGCTAGTCGACCGCCTCAAAAGCTACTTCATCGAAGACGAAGAGGTCAATTAATTTTCACTTCCCAACACAATCGCAACACAATGAACGACTCATACGAAAACACCGCATCTGAAGTGAAACTTAATGCACCCATCAAGGTCATCGGCGTCGGTGGCGGCGGCTCTAATGCCGTAAACACCATGTACGATCGCGGCATCCAAGGCGTTGACTTCATCGTCTGCAATACAGATGCACAAGCATTAGAAGCCAGCCCCGTGCCCGTCAAGGTGCAATTGGGTATGACATTAACCCGTGGGCAAGGTGCCGGATCACTCCCAGAAGTAGGTCGCAACGCGGCCATTGAATCCTTGGACGAAGTAAAGGAGCTCATAGGTGCGGACACCAGCATGGTGTTTATCACCGCAGGTATGGGCGGTGGAACCGGAACCGGAGCCGCACCTGTAATTGCTCAAGCCGCAAGGGAAATGGATATCCTTACGGTAGGAATTGTTACTATACCCTTTCAATTTGAGGGAAAACGACGAACGGCGCAAGCACAAGAAGGACTAGAACAAATTCGTGAATCGGTAGACACCTTACTCATCATCCGCAATGATAAACTGCGTGAATTGTATGGCAATCTAACCATCCGTGACGCTTTCAACAATGCTGACGAAATACTATGCACTGCGGCCAAGGGCATTGCAGAGGTCATCACGCTCACTGGTGAAATTAACGTGGACATGAATGATGTCAATACTGTCATGAGAAACTCTGGCCGAGCCATCATGGGCTCCGGAACCGCTTCAGGCGAAGGTCGAGCGCGCACTGCTGTGATTGAAGCTCTCGAATCGCCACTATTGAATGACTGCGATATCACCGGAGCGCATTTTGTACTGCTCAACATAACGTTTGGCAACGAGGAAGTTCTAATGGATGAAATCATGGAAATCACTGATTTCATCCAAGGTGCCGCGGGACAATCTGCAGAGGTCATCTGGGGGTATGGTGTAGACAAATCTCTGACAGATGACTTGTGCGTTACAGTCATCGCAACAGGTTTTGAGGGAAAAGGACTTTGGAAGTCATCCGAGACTGAGAAGACTACTCGATTCGTTCTAGGAGTTGAGAAAGAAATTACAGCGCCAGTCAAACCTACAGAACTCCCTACTGAATTGAATGAAATGCATTTCAACTCAACAGAAAGCACAGAAGAAGCTCCCTTCTTAAAAGACGAGGCTTCGATAGAAGAGCATGCCCCTGAAGGCTTCTCTGCTTTGTTCGAAAACGAAGCAGATTCCAAAGATGTAGAAGAGGATGCCATGAAGGTCTATAACTTGGATAGCGATCCACTCCCGGCAACTTCGGATGAGCCAAATCTTGGCGGTATTCGCTTCCACGAAGCGCAACAAGAAGATGCGAATTCACCAGCTACTTCAAAGCCACTCTCACAAACTACGGATGCTACGCCATCGGCCAATCGGATACCAATACAACCAGTAACACGGCAGAACGATTCAGGTGACATGGGCCGAGACCAGCGAATCCAGCAGTTCACCCGAAAACTCAAAACACCTGGAGGACTAGCCAATTTAGAGGCCGAACCTGCATACAAAAGACGACAAGTCATCTTGGATGATTTGGACCATTCTTCCAAGTCACAAGTGAGCCGATTTAGTCTGAATGAACAAGTCGATGAGGAAGGCGAACGACACATCGAGCTTCGCAATGACAACCCTTTCTTACACGATAACGTCGATTGAAACTACCATGTCATTTTACAACACAATATCAGAGGGCATAAAAGATGCAATGCGCAGCCGAGACAAGGAACGCTTGAATGCGTTGCGCGACATCAAGAGTAAATTACTATTGGAAGCCACCAAGACTGGCGCTAACGCAGAAAACATAGACGATGTGACTGCATTTGCAATCTTGAACAAACTCTTCAAGCAACGGAATGAATCAGCAGAGATCTACCAAGAGCAATGCCGACCTGACCTAGAAGCGGAGGAGCGTTCACAAGCCGCTGTCATTGCAGAATTTCTACCCAAGCAACTAAGCGAAGATGAAATCTCCGCAAACGTGGCGAATATCATACAAGAATTAGGAGCAACCTCTATGGCCGACATGGGGAAAACAATGGGACGGGCATCATCTGCCATGGCCGGAAAAGCAGATGGGAAGCTGATTGCCAAAGCTGTAAAATCCCAGCTACAGAAACAATAACCTTTGCTCTTATTAACCCACTACACACTTAGAATATAATGAAGACTCTTTTCGCAACAATCATCGCCGCTCTAATTTTCGTTAGCTGCGGAACCACACCTAAGGAATCGAACACAGAATCGGATTCGAAAACCGCAGAGGAAAAAAAATCATCAGAAGCAAATACATCGTTTGCTGATGGTCAATACCTAATAAATAGCGATCTCAGTACGTGCAACTGGGTCGGAACTGAGATTACGACAGAGACGCATACAGGTACTGTAAACATTTACAAAGGAAGCACAAGCGTTATGAATAATTCTGTATCCAGTGGGTTCATTGCCATGGACATGAGCAGCCTAGACGTCACAGACCTGACTGGAAGTTCGAAAGAGAGACTTCAGCGACATTTAAAATCTGAGGATTTCTTCGGGGTTGAAAAATTCCCTTTTGCAGAATTGAAATTGGAGTCCATCAAGTCAAAAGGGGGTTCCTCAACCGCCGGAGGCATACTAAACATTCGAGGAATATCGCATCCAATCGCTTTTCCTATCAGTGTATCCCAAGACGGAAACCAACTCACACTCGATGGTGACATGACTTTTGATCGCTCAAAATATGATGTGAAATTCCGTTCTGGTTCATTTCCTGAAATTTTCCCGAATCTAGGAGATAAGCTCATCAATGATGACATCACAATCAGCTTCCATATCGTTGCCGAAAGCTAATTCATACTGCAGCCATTGATTTTGAAACCGAAAGGCCTATCCTCCAGAAATGGAGATAGGCCTTTTTTTTTTAACAGCGTACTACTCCGCTATATCTTACCTTCAATAAAATATGCGTTGGACCAACTACTTCATTCACCCTGGTGATAACCGCTACTATGTATTCTCCTTCGGCGAAGAAGAACACGCTGATGCTTTCCAGGCCCGCTTAAATAATGCATCGACTCCATTTGAACGGCATTTCGAGGACGAGGAGTGGCTGTTTGGAGTTCACCGCGATTACTTCAAAAAAGCGTTGAATTCGAACCACCTGGTTTACGCCCAATACCGCACAAAATTCATTCCCGTCCGTGGGCTGAGAAACGCTATGCTCCTCATCACGCTCGGGGCGCTCATACTGGCAATTATCGGCTTCTTTTCTACGCAAGCAAACGCTCAGCAAATCAAAAAAACAAAGACATGGAGTCTATCCGTTGGCGGCCTTTATGTCGTACCCTTGGAAGCCGTAGGATTGGAACCGGTTGCGGCTTCCAATGAAGGTTTGAACGTTCTGTGGAATCCGAGAGGAGGAAACGGATTCGGAGCTCGCATAAGGCGTGACTTTAACCCGCAATGGAGCGCTGAAATCGGCTTGGAAACCCTGCGATTGTTGGCAGATTGGGAACTGAGTTACATCCCCAACTGGGAAACCAATGAGACAGAGGAAGGTACGCTCAGCGACACCTTGACCCTGCGATCCAGCCGCTACCGAATGCCTTTGATGGCAACAGTACGTGTACCCATAAATACGAAGAACGAACTTTCCGCCTCTGCCGGAATCAGCGTTGATTTCTTACTGAGTGATGTATATACGGCAGACTACCAACAAAATGGAGTCATGTATAGCGACTATTCCGCCGAAGAAAACCGACAACAACGCTGGACAGCACCTTTGCGCGCGGATGTCGGCGTCAAAATTAAGGGAGCAACTTCTGAAGACCTTGCCTTCTACATAGGAGTGAGCTTTTGGCGCGAATGGAATTCCAACCGGTGGGGAGAAGCGAAATGGCAGCAAGAATTGGAGCTTTCAAAGGTGCGTATATTTTTACCGCAGTCGGCATTTGCCATCGACTGCCGTATTTATCTGCCCTGATACATACCTCCGTGGCCTAGGGTTCTGATGAATCTACCCAACGGGTAACATACTCTAACGGCTTACGATGACTCTTGGGCCATTCACCTTCCGGATACCCAACGTAAAAAAAACCTA
>MDSY01018459.1_pt1 | contig 14078 bp, 10 predicted proteins | sample 811131 | NCBI WGS metagenome assembly MDSY01 (sample SAMN05326643, study PRJNA326480) | marine metagenome | isolation source: seawater | place: Atlantic Ocean: South West | collected 2010 | reverse complement strand
CTTGGTGCAGGCATTGCATTCGCTGACAAGTACCGAAAAGAGGACCACGTCACATTGTGCTTTTTTGGAGACGGAGCCGCAAGGCAAGGCATCCTACACGAAACATTTAACATGGCGATGACCTGGAAACTACCGGTTATATTCATTGTTGAAAATAATAAGTATGCCATGGGTACATCGGTAGAACGCACGTCGAATGTGACCGATTTGGAAACATTGGGAGCAAGCTACCGCATGCCTGCAGCTACTGTTGACGGAATGAGTCCTGAAGCGGTTTGCGAAGCGATTGCGATTGCAGCGGAAAGGGGTAGAGAGGGAGGAGGACCGACTTTGCTTGACATTCAAACTTACCGATACAAAGGACATTCGATGTCCGATCCTCAGAAGTACCGGACCAAAGACGAGCTGCATGAGTACCAGGGAAAAGATCCGATCGAACATGTTCGGAATGTACTAATCGCCCAGGGCTGGAACTCAGAAGACCAGCTAAAAACGGTTGAGAAAGAAGTGAAGGCGGAAGTTGAAGCGGCTATTGAATTTGCAGAGAATAGTCCGTATCCTGAGGCCCACGAACTATACGAAGATGTTTACATGACGGAGGATTATCCTTTTGTCAAGGACTGATTTTAATTACCAACACGAAATCATATGGCTGAGATCATTCGCATGCCGAAGTTGAGCGACACCATGACCGAAGGGGTGGTGGCGACGTGGTTAAAGAAGGTGGGAGAGGAAGTAGAAAATGGAGAGCTTCTTGCCGAAATCGAAACCGACAAGGCGACGATGGAGTTCGAATCCTTTTACGATGGTGTGCTTTTGCACATTGGAGTGGAGGAAGGACAGGCTGCACCAGTAGATAGTTTGCTGTGCATTCTGGGTGAAGCAGGTGAAGATGTTTCAGCGTTGCTCAAGCAGGCTGAAAAGGATGCTCCTGTCGAAGCCGTTTTGGAAGCTCCTGCACCTGCTCCAGCTCCAGCTCCTACTCCAGCTCCAGCTCCAGCTCCAGCTCCGGTGGCTGCAATGGCAGCATCGTCAGCATCCTCAGTTGTGAATCCAGCACCAGTTGTTCCCTCTTCCAACGGTAGATTGAAAGCATCGCCACTCGCAAAGAAATTGGCTGAAGATCGCGGTCTTAGTATTGCTCATATTCCGGGTTCAGGAGAAGGAGGTCGTGTTGTTAAGCGCGATGTTGAAGCCTTTCAGGTAGGCACAATGGGCTCAAGCGTGCCTGGTGTGGAACGATTCACGGAAGTCGGCATCAGCCAAATGCGCAAGACTATTGCACGTCGATTGGCTGAAAGCAAGTTTACGGCGCCGCACTTTTACCTCTCGGTGAGCATCGATATGGATGCAGCGATGGAGACACGCAAATCCATCAATGATGCAGGCGAAGTGCGAGTGAGTTTCAACGATATGGTTGTCAAGGCAGCGGCTTTAGCTTTGAAGAAACATCCTGTCGTAAACAGCAGTTGGTTGGAGGATCGCATTCGTTTCAATGAGCATGTGCATATTGGTGTAGCGGTATCTGTGGACGAGGGACTATTGGTTCCTGTCGTGCGTCATGCAGATGGAAAACGTCTTTCCCAAATTGGAACCGAAGTACGCGACTTTGCAGGCAAAGCCAGGGATAAAAAATTGCAGCCAAGCGATTGGGAAGGAAATACCTTTACCATTTCGAACCTTGGAATGTTTGGTATTGACGAATTCACTGCAATTATCAATGCGCCAGATTCATGTATCCTTGCTGTGGGTGGCATCAATGCTGTACCTGTGGTGAAAAAAGGGCAAGTGGTCCCCGGCAATGTAATGAAGGTCACATTGAGCTGTGATCATCGTTCTGTGGACGGTGCGTCCGGAGCGGCATTCCTGCAAGATTTCAAAGCATTTTTGGAGAATCCCGTTCTCATGCTATCCAACGGTTATTGAACTGAATTTCTTTTGAAAAGCCGGACCCCAAAAGGTCCGGCTTTTTTTTGTCTTAACTATTCAAAGGGTTGGATACTAACACCCGCCTGCCGACCTTAGGGCAACGACTATTCCGTCGGATCTATTGAGATGGCAAACCTCCAAGCAGACACTCCCGTTGAATTCATCCCAGGCATTGGCCCAAAACGGGCGGAGTGGCTTCGGTCAGAATTGGGCGTTTATGATGCTGGAGATCTTTTAGAGCACTTGCCTTTTAGGTACGAGGATCGCACGGATTTCATCGAAGTTAAGGACATCACTTCCGACGCCATTGCTGTTCAAATGAAGGGCGTAATTACGGATGTGAAGCAGATTCCAAGCAAGCGTGGTTCTCGTTTGGTGGCAACGTTCAAAGACGATTCAGGAACATTGGATTTGGTGTGGTTCAAGGGGGCAAAGTGGATGGCCGCACAGATTCCAGCACTCCAAAAAGTGGTGGTCTACGGCAAGCCAGCAAAATATCAGAACCGCTGGAATCTACCGCATCCTGAGATTGAATTGGAAGATTCTTTTGAACGCCGAAACGGCAGGGGACTGCAGCCGGTTTACCGGACCACGGAGAAGTTGACGAACCGAGGACTTGCATCGTCAGGATTGGCCAAAGTTATTCGCGTCCTCCTCTCGAGTCCTGAATTGGTTTTGCCAGAATCACTTCCGTCTTTTTTGCTGGATGAGCTCAAAATGCCAAACAAGGCTGAAGCCATGTGCATGGCTCACGCACCTCAAAATCATGAGGAAGCCGAGTCTGCTCGCAACCGATTAAAGTTTGAAGAACTGCTGCTTTTGCAACTGAAGTTACTGATTCAAAAGCGCGAGCAGACTCATGATATGCCCGGTGTGCGTTTTGGATTGGTAGGAACGCTTTTCAACGATTTTTACTCGAATTATCTGGGGTTTGAATTGACGGGTGCTCAGAAAAGGGTAATGCGTGAAATTCGATCTGACCTTAATACGGGGTGGCATATGAATCGTTTGCTCCAGGGTGATGTAGGTAGCGGTAAGACCATGGTTGCACTCTTGACGGCTTTGCTTGCCATTGACAACGGCTATCAAGCTTGTGTGATGGCACCGACTGAAATACTTGCTAATCAGCACCTTGAGTCGTTTCGAGAAGCATTGGGAGCTCTCCCTATTCGCATCGAGTTGCTTACCGGTTCGGTCAAAAAAGCGGCGCGGCGTCCGATTCTGGAGGGACTCAAATCAGGGGAGGTGCATTTATTGATTGGCACGCATGCGCTTATCGAACCCGGTGTGGAGTTTCATCGGTTGGGATTGGCTGTCATCGATGAGCAGCACCGATTTGGCGTGGCTCAGCGCAGTAAGTTATGGGCAAAAGCATCTCCAGCACCACACGTTTTAGTCATGACGGCTACCCCGATACCGCGCACTCTGGCCATGACGGCCTATGGTGATTTGGATGTGAGTGTTATTGATGAAATGCCTCCTGGCCGTAAATCCATCAAGACCGTACACCGAACGGATAGTGCGCGCCTGTCTGTATTTCAATTTATTGAAGATGAAATTGCCCGAGGAAGACAGATTTACATAGTCTATCCATTGATCGAGGAGAGTTCCAGCATGGACTACAAAGATTTGATGGATGGATACGAGAGCGTGTCTCGCCGTTTCCCTCTTCCCGAATTTCGCATTGGTATTGTTCATGGACGCATGAAATCTGAGGACAAAGACATTGAGATGGAACGTTTTTCCAATGGAACCTCTCAGATCTTAGTCGCCACTACAGTCATTGAGGTGGGTGTAAACGTCCCCAATGCTAGCGTGATGGTTATTGAGAGCTCTGAAAGATTTGGTCTTGCACAGCTGCATCAGCTTCGGGGACGAGTGGGACGTGGAGACGAGCAGAGTTATTGCCTTTTGATGACCGGAAATGAATTTTCCAAAGAAGCACGCCGCAGGTTGGAAACGATGTGCCGCACCAATGATGGATTTGAACTGGCAGAAGTGGACATGGAGTTGCGCGGCCCTGGTGATTTGATGGGGACCCAGCAGTCGGGAGTTCCCGACTTAAAAATGGCTGACTTGCTTCAAGACCGAGAAATTCTGACCACGGCACGTTACATAGGCAATCGGATTTTAGAAGAGGACGGTGACCTGTCTCTTCCGGAGCACGCTATCCTCAAAGCAGCGTTGATACGTGCCCGCAAAGGCCGTACGAACTGGAGCAGAATCTCCTGAACTTTGCTTCATGCCTTACCGTCGAATTTGGTCCGTATTTATTGTCGTCGCTGCCAGTGGCTTGAGCGCTTTGTGGCTCATGGACCGCAAGGTTGATGAACGACAATTGTTGGATCCGGGATCCTTTGCGCCGGATCGGTTCAATCGTTGGGAATTCCCGGCTGCTTTGCCCTTTGAGGTGACATTTGAAGCAGACAGAGGCCATCAGTCTGCTTTTCTCTTCGCCATGGATAATGACTCCAGTTCCTTTATTTGGTTTGTACGTGACGAGCCCTTGTCCCTGCCTAAAGGAGTGAGCAAGGATCGGTGGGGAGGAGGTTGGTTAATTGGAGCTGTACTATCTAACTGGAGTGAATCTCCGGGTGAAATGGCGGCACACTGGGCTCCTCGGTCCCCTGGGGAAAACATGCTTTTGAGAAAGCCCAATGGAGAATTTGAATCCGTCCATTGGTTGACTGATGGAAGTTCGAAAGAGATGAGCACATCCTGGGTCGATATACCAAACGCTCCGCTCGCTCCGCTCTCTTCATTTTGGACGAATTGGTTTTTACGCTTAACTGAATCATCAAATGGCGGTTGGAAGAAGGTAGGAGTCGGATCAATCCCTGCGGGCTCGAGTTGGATGGGGCACGATTCGCTCATGAATCTGACGGACGGAAGTTGGATCATGGCGCAGACGTTAGACGGGGAAGTAATGGCTGCAATTGAAATGGCAGATTCTTCGAGGTCTGTTGGTTTGGAAGGTTGGTGGCGGAACGGATTATTGGTTTTTCATTCGGGTTTGGACAGCCTCTCATGGAACGATATTCGCTTTCCGGAGAACGATCAGTTGCACGAGGATGAGCGAGCATCCAATTTTGATTTTGGGTTTTGGGAAGAAGGCCGTGAATTGTGGGGTGTGCATGCGGGCAATGACCGTGTTGTTTGGCACGTTGAATCCGATGGGGCTTCTACAGGTCAATCTTTGATGCAAGCGAGCCGTCAAACTTCCAATCCACTTCAGGACAACCAAACTAGTGCTGCTGAGGCCGACTCGGATTTTGCCGAACTGGATAGCAAAGGATTGGGCCTTATTCAGAATCATCGTACAGGCAAGTCCATGGAGTTGGTTTGGGAAGACACAGAGGTATTGGCAAAGAATTCCGAAGGTGCCGTGGTTTGGCGATTGGAAGTTGCAGCTAAAGAGCGTCCAGTGATTTGGGAAGTGGACTTGTACCGCAATCGAAAGTACCAGGCTGTGGTGGCCTCAGGAAGAAAGGTGCACGTCATTGATGCCTTGGGCCGAGAAGTCAAGGGGTTTCCTAAACAATGGTCACAAGGGTTTTCAGCGGTGGCTGTATTGGACTATGACCGGAATCGGCAATACCGTTTTTTGACAGCGGCTCCGAATGGCGAATTGTTCAACTTTAGGAAGGAAGGAGAGCGAACTCCTGGGTGGAATTTCAAGCCGCGACCTGGCCGTTACATCACATCACTCGAGCATGTGCGAGTAGCCAATAAGGATTACATTTTTGCAGGTCAAGATGACAATTCTGTTCGTTTCCTCCGGCGATCGGGTGAAGACCGATTCGACTCGCCATTGCAGTTTCCTTCCGGTCAGATTCCTGTTTTTCGACTAGGTGCCTCCCTTGAATCTTCTACCGTGCTGTTCTTCGATTCTGAAGGTGTGCTGCAAGAACGAACCATAGGGGGCAATACTCCGAAAGGCATGAGTGGATTGACCCAAGGCTATTCAGTGATATTGGAGGACCGCACGGGCGATGGAATCCCCGAAATTGTGGTGCAGTCAAAAGAGGGTGAGCAGGTATGGAGCGCTGGAAACCAGCGTATTATTATTTGATGTGTGGCCTGCTAGTCGGCTAAGACAGATCGGCTAATAATAATTTTTTGGACTTCACTTGTGCCTTCGTAGATCTGCGTGATTTTAGCGTCACGCATCAATCGCTCTACGTGGTACTCTTTGACAAATCCATAGCCACCGTGAACCTGAACGGCCTCGATGGTTTGTTGCATAGCTACTTCTGAAGCATAAAGTTTTGCCATGCTGGAAGCCAAATCATAATCTTCGCCCGCATCTTTCAGCGCTGCGGCTTTCCAAACTAGCATGCGTGCCGCCTCAACCTGAGTTGCCATGTCCGCCAATTTGAATGCAATCGCTTGGTGCTTGTGTATGGGCTTGCCAAACGTCTCGCGTTCCTTTGAATATGCAATCGCCAATTCCATAGCACCGGAAGCAATACCCAGAGCCTGGGCGGCAATTCCAATACGGCCGCCGGCTAGTGTTTTCATCGCAAACTTGAACCCAAAACCGTCTTCACCGATTCGATTCTCTTTCGGTACTTTCACATCTTGAAACATCAAGGTATGGGTATCAGACCCGCGGATGCCCATTTTATCTTCTTTGGCCCCGACGATGAATCCGGGCATATCCCGTTCCACAATTAGGGCGTTGATTCCACGGTGTCCTTTCGCTGCATCTGTTTGAGCGATGACAATGTAAGTATTCGCGGAGTTGCCGTTTGTGATCCAGTTTTTGGTGCCATTTAGCAAGTAGTGGTCACCACAATCAATGGCAGTGGTCGCTTGCGAGGTTGCGTCGGAGCCGGCTTCGGGTTCACTTAAGCAAAAGGCGCCAATTTTCTCACCGGAGGCCAAAGGCCGAAGGTATTTTTGTTTTTGCTCTTCAGTGCCAAATTCCTGAATGCCATAGCAGACCAATGAATTGTTCACGCTGACGCAGACGCTCACCGAGGCGTCTACCTTACTGAGCTCTTCCATGGCTAAGACATAGCTCATCGTGTCCATACCACTTCCACCATACTGTTCATCCACCATCATGCCCATAAATCCGAGGGAGCCCAGCTCTTTGACTTCTTCTGTGGCAAAGCGCTGATTATTGTCCCGTTCAATGATTGTGGGCTTCAATCGGTGTTGTGCAAACTCGCGAGCGGCGTCTCGCACAGCTATTTGCTCTTCCGTGAGTTCAAGGTTCATTTCTTGGCTGCTTTCGGATTCATCATTCTTTTTAGGGATATTGCCCCAAGTTTCACTTCAAAGGTAAGGTGTTCTGGATGGCTCGTTAAGCCGCTGGAATTCAGGAGTATGATTGATAATCTAATGGAAAAGCAATTCGTGGTTTTGGGGATGATGTCGGGAACTTCGCTCGATGGTCTCGACTTGACCGTATCTCAATTCACTCAAAAGTCGGGTTCAGGGATCTGGGATGGAGAGATTCAGTCTTTCTATTCTATGCCGATTCCAGAAAACTGGAAAAATAGGATCAAGGCACTTCCAACGTGTTTGGCAGAGGAATGGCACAAAGCTTCCGTGGAGTGGTCTGCATGGTGCGCCAATCAGGTGCAGAATGCCGTGGATATTGATCAGTTGGATCTAGTCGTATTTTCTGGTCAAACAGTTTTTCATCGACCCAAAGTGGGTTGGACCGGTCAATTGGGCCATGGAGCAGAATTGTTTGCCGGTCTTGGTTGTCGTGTTCCGGTGGTTTGTGATCTCAGGAGCCTGGATGTCTCGTTGGGCGGTCAGGGTGCTCCTTTGGTGCCTGTTGTAGATGCACTCCTCTACCCCGATTATGAAGCGTGCCTTAATCTCGGTGGTTTTGCCAATGTCAGTTGCTCTGATGCAGAGAATGGGAGTCGCATCGCATGGGACATCGGTCCCTGCAACCTCGTACTTAATCAACTCGCAAATAGGTCGGGCATGCCATACGATAAAAACGGTAAAATGGCCTCGGAGGGTGTTGTTCAATCTGGATTATGGAAGGAGTGGATGGCGTTGCCATACCATGCTGAGTCGGCGCCAAAGAGTTTGGGAACCGAGTGGCTTGAATCAGATTTTTGGCCAGTGATGAAGGCATGGGAGTCCGATCATTCTGTTGCGACTTCTGACCTGCTCGCCACTGCCACTAGCTGCATCGCTTCACATATTCGTGTCGCTGTTCGAGGCAAGTCGACCTTAGTGACCGGCGGTGGTGCTCATAATTTGGAGTTATTGAAGTTGCTTCGGGCCACGACTTCAGAGTTTTTAATGGGACTCTCCATCGATGTGAATCTTCCAGTTTCAGAGGTAATTGACGGAAAAGAAGCGCACGCATTTGGGTTTTTAGGGCTGCTGCGCGCACTAGGGCAGAACAATGTGTGGAAATCTGCCACAGGTGCTTCGATAGATCACTTAGGCGGGGCGTTGTGGGGTTCTTTTAAACAAGGCGGGGCATGAACGAAGTATATTCGCACTCGCGAAAAGCAATGCAATTATCATGAAAGAGATGCTCCAGGCTTATGAGAAGCGCAATCCTGAAATCGTTTTTGAATGGAGTGATTCAGAGACAGATGCCAAAGGTTGGGTGGTAATCAATTCCCTTCGAGGCGGTGCTGCCGGCGGAGGGACGCGCATGCACCCGCGTTTGGACAAAGGAGAGGTTATCAGCTTAGCCAAAACCATGGAGATTAAATTCACCGTGAGTGGTCCACAAATTGGTGGGGCCAAGTCGGGCATTGCCTTTGATCCAAATGATTCACGCAAGGAAGGTGTTCTTCGTCGCTGGTACGAGGCGGTTACCCCACTTTTAAAGACATATTACGGTACAGGAGGGGATATGAATGTGGACGAAATTCACGAAGTGATACCCATCACCGAAGACTGTGGGATCTGGCATCCACAGGAGGGCGTTTTCAATGGCCATTTTAAAGCAAAGAACACAGAGAAAGTCAAGCGCATTGGACATCTTCGCCAAGGCGTCTCCCAGGTAGTTGAAGATGTGGAATTTATTCCCGATGATTCTACAACGACCAAATACAGGGTGGCAGATTTGATTACCGGCTACGGCGTATCTGAATCGGTTAGGCATTATTATGGCACGTACGGAGGTTCTCTTGGAGGCAAGCGTGTTTTGGTCCAAGGATGGGGAAATGTAGGAGCTGCTGCTGCCTTTTATCTCGCTAGAGCAGGTGCTGTTATCGTTGGAATCATTGATAGGGCGGGTGGAATCATTCGTCCAGATGGACTGTCACTCGATGAGGTTACGCAGTTGTTCCAATCAAAAAAAGGCAATAGCCTGCATGCCAATGACTTGCTCAGCTTCGAAGAGGTGAATGATCAAATTTGGGATTTGAAGGCGGATGTTTTTTTGCCATGTGCAGCGTCTCGTCTGGTGACCCAAGATCAGCTTGATCGCATGATTTCTGCTGGTGTTGATGTCATTTCGAGCGGAGCGAATGTTCCGTTTGCAGACAAGGAAATATTCTATGGTTCTATCGCGGAATCTGCCGATGTTCGCATTGCTGTGATTCCTGATTTCATTGCCAATTGCGGCATGGCTAGGGTGTTTGCATACCTCATGAGCGACGCCAATGTGGATATGTCTGATCAAGGGATTTTCCAGGACACTTCTCGGACCATCCTCCAAGCTCTAGAGGCAACGCATTCTGTTAGATCCAACAAGACATTACTGGCAGCCACTGCCTTTCAAATTGCGCTTGAAAAGCGACTGGAATAATTCACGGTTTTTTGACACCTTCAATAAGAAGAGGCCTGCCAATGTCGTAGCTTTAAAACTCTAAATCAAAGACCATGGAGTTCATCGTACTTGCCATATTCATTATTGGCTATTTGTTCATTGCACTTGAGCATACTTTTCACATTGACAAAGCAGCAAGTGCACTGCTCACAGGAACTCTTTGCTGGGGGCTTTTTGTTCTCGGTGTGCATGAAGTGCCTAGTCATCTCGCTGAAGATTTTGCTTCTTTTCAGGCACATTTTTTAGGCGATTCATCTTTGGCGCTTAACACATTTTTTGAGCATCGTTTGTTGCACCACATGGAGGACATTAGTTCCATCCTGTTTTTCTTATTGGGTGCAATGACCATCGTGGAATTGGTTGATGCCCATGAGGGCTTTGCAGTGATAACTGACCGCATTAAGACCACCAATAAGGTCCGATTGCTCTGGATCCTTGCTGTGCTCACATTCTTTTTCTCAGCTGTTTTGGACAACCTTACGACATCGATTGTAATGGTTTCTTTGCTAAGGAAACTCATCGACGACAAGGAGACCCGCTGGATGTTTGCTGGCGTCGTGGTGATTGCTGCGAATGCAGGGGGCGCTTGGTCACCGATTGGCGACATCACAACCACGATGCTTTGGATTGGAAATCAGCTAACGGCTGATGTGATTGTTATGAATTTGATTGTGCCTTCCATAGTCTGTTTGCTGGTTCCACTGGGCATCCTCTCATTCACGATGAAAGGTGATGTCAAACGTCCAGAAATTTCTTTGCACAAGGTGGATCCGACATCCTCCGGTGAGCGCAATCTGGTCTTCACCATGGGTGTGGCGGGATTGCTGTTTGTGCCTGTGTTCAAAACCGCGACTCATTTGCCTCCGTTCATGGGTATGATGCTATCACTTGGAGTCATGTGGGTAATCACCGAGATCATTCACAAATCAAAGAACCACGAGCAGCGCAGTCAACTTTCGGTCATCGGAGTTTTGCGTAAAATCGATTCTGCCTCGGTGCTGTTCTTCTTGGGTATTTTACTCGCTGTTGCCGCATTGCAGGAAATCGGGCATCTCATTAACGCAGCCAGTTGGTTGCGCGACTCATTGGGGAATGTGTATGCCATCAATGTCACCATTGGATTTTTGTCTGCAATTGTTGACAATGTACCTCTTGTGGCCGCTTCGATGGGCATGTACGATATCACTGCCGCAGGTGCCGCAGTCTCTGAATGGGATGGGTATTTTGTGCAGAATGGTCTGTTTTGGCAATTCTTGGCCTATTGTGCCGGTACCGGTGGAAGTGCCCTCATTATTGGCTCTGCCGCAGGTGTGGCGGTCATGGGACTCGAACGTATTGACTTTGTTTGGTACGTAAAGAAAATCAGCCTTTTAGCGATCGCCGGCTACCTCTCAGGGGCCGTTGTATTCTGGCTGATGTTCCGATAGCAGATTGGCTGGACTCAGGTGGTTTTGTGAACTGCCCAACGTCGAAAATTGATTGTAGTCCGTGCAGCGAGGCCCAATAATTGATTGAACTTTCTCGTTTCAATTCAAGGCATACAACGGACCCAACCATATGAATACTTTTTTGATCCTTCAGACGCTGGCCACCGGAGTGAGCCAAGCACAAGCCTTAGACGCAACTTCTGCGTCTGACGGCATCCAACAAGTCGAAGTCAGCATTCTGGAATTGCTCCTCGAAGGCGGTATTTACATCATGGCACCATTGGCATTGATGTCCATGATTGCGATTTATGTTTTCATTGAGCGTACGCTTGCCATCCGAAAGGCGGAGGCTGTCGCTCCTGATTTTATGGACAGAATACGTGATTACATCAGTCAAGGTAGTTTTGAAAGTGCGCGCAACCTCTGCCAAGATTCGGATACGCCAATGGCGCGAATGCTGGACAAAGGAATCAGTCGCATCGGCAAGGATTTGAAAGATATCAGCGTTGCCATTGAGAATATTGGCAAGTTGGAAATCTACAACCTGGAGAAAAACCTGAGTTCACTAGCCACGGTCGCAGGTGCAGCTCCTATGCTGGGGTTTTTGGGAACTGTCATCGGAATGGTCAATGTCTTTTTGGACATGGAAACCGCTGGGACTGTTCGGGTTGAAGATATTTCTAGTGGAACAAAACAAGCGATGATTACTACAATTGTTGGATTGATTGTGGGCATTATTGCCTACATGGCATACAACAACTTAGTCAGTAAGGTGAGCAAGGTCGTGCATAAGATGGAGGCCACAAGCATTGAATTTATAGACATCCTGGAAGAACCTGCCGCATGAATCTCGGACAACGCAATAAAATCAGTGTGACGGGAAACATGTCCTCTATGACGGACTTGGTTTTCTTGCTGCTTATTTTCTTTATCATCTTGTCAACACTTGTAAGCAACGGCGTAAACGTCGAACTACCACAGGCAAAGGGCACGAACTCGGTGACCGCAAAGATGACCGTGAGCATAAAGCCTGATGGAACTTACTACCTCAACGGTGGACAGGTATCCTATGAAGACTTGGAGCCCGCGCTTCGCGTTCGAATGGCAGATACAGCTGATCCGGTGCTGTATTTGCAAGTGGATGAAAAAGTGCCAACCGGCAAGACCGTTGAATTGATTGGCATGGCGAAATCCAATGAGTGGAAGGTGATGTTGGGTGCAACACCCAAAAAGTGATAACGGATGAACGCAGGAATGGAATCACGTCGATTGGAGGTCGAAAAAAGCAACCGCAGAAAAGCCGGTGTGTTGACTTCGATCATCTTCGTTGCTGTTCTCTTTCTCTGCTTTTTTCTGACAGCATTTACCATGTCCATCCCCTCGCCGGGTGAGCAATTTATCGCTGTTGGTTTTGCCGATTTGGGAGATACCGAACAGGCCAGTGGTGACAACGAATCGGTAGCGCCATCGGAAACGGTTCAAGAAGCAGTGCAGCCCGAGACGGCTTCTAGCGAGGCCATTGAAACCACGAGTACCGAAGAAGTTGTCACTCAAGAATCTTCGGAGGTTTCTGCTCCATCCCAACCGGATCCTGTGGAGGAACCAGATCCAGAGCCAGAACCCGAGCCAACAGTTTCATCAGCATTATCCAACCGCCTTAATGCTTTGCAGTCTAGTGGAGGCGGAGGTTCGCAAGGAGAGTCAGAGGAAGGCACAGGCAATGAAGGAAAAGACGATGGCCGAATAGACGGACGTGGGGTAGTCAGTGGTGACAACGGCGATTGGTCGCTCGTTGGTGGCGAACGCATTGGAAAGCCAATGCTGGATGAAAACCCCCGCATCGAAGGTGTTGTTCGCGTGGATATTGTAGTGGACAAAACGGGGAGTGTGATCTCGGTAGATTACGATGGAAAGCATTCCACCATTACAGACTCTGAGCACATAGCTCTTGCCCTTCGTGCAGCCAAGACAGCTAAATTTACTCCCAACCAAGCAATGCCGGTTCGTCAAGGTTTCTTGAACATTCGATTTGAATTGGAATGACATTCAAAGAAGCCACGGCCTGGCTTTTTGAGCAACTGCCGATGTACCAGCGGCAAGGCGCCGCCGCCTATAAAACGGATTTGGACGGGACGTGGGCAGTGCTGGAAGCCATGGGGCGTCCTGATTTAAAACTGCCTCATGTCATTCATGTAGCTGGCACCAATGGAAAAGGTTCGGTTTGCCAAGCGGTGCACAATGCGCTCATGGACCAAGGACTCAAGGTCGGATTGTTCACTTCGCCTCATCTGTTCGATTTTAGAGAGCGCATGCGAGTGAATGGTGAGATTCCTCCAGAAATTTGGGTGATTGATTTTGTTCAAGCTCAACGGCTCCAATTCGAAGAGCAGGGTTTGTTTCCGTCTTTTTTTGAATGGACGTTCGGGATGGCGCTCTGCTGGTTTGCGGAATCACACGTTGATTTGGTGGTTCTTGAGACAGGGATGGGTGGACGGTTGGACAGCACGAATATTTTTTCGAAGCCACTGGTCACAGCCGTTACTAACATTGGTTTGGACCATACTCAGTTTCTCGGGAATGACATTCGCTCGATTGCCAGAGAGAAGGCGGGTATTATCAAGGAAGGCTGTCCGGTTGTAGTGGGACGAATGCGTCCAGAAGCGCAATCGGTTATTTTGGGGCAAGCGCTAAAAGAGGGTGCCGAATTCCATTACGCTCCTGAAGCTCAGGATGATCCCGAGCAGGGTCCAAATTGGCCGGACAATCGTGCCACTGCTCACAAAATATTGGAAGTTTTGCAGTACCAAACGGACTGGAAACACGTCCGCGTCCCACGCCAAACAGAGTTGTCAAAAGTTGGTCACTTGGGACGGTGGCATTGGCTGGAGAATTCTTCCGATAGGCCAAGGGTTCTCGTCGACTGTGCTCACAACGAAGATGGTCTCAGACGTACGGTG
>MDSY01082415.1_pt1 | contig 14085 bp, 14 predicted proteins | sample 811131 | NCBI WGS metagenome assembly MDSY01 (sample SAMN05326643, study PRJNA326480) | marine metagenome | isolation source: seawater | place: Atlantic Ocean: South West | collected 2010 | reverse complement strand
TTCAGTTTTCAAAATTTTTTTTTGGAAATCAATTTTAGCCGCTTTAATATGTGCTCCACCAATATCCCAGCCAATTATTTTCATTATAGTTTATTAATCATAATGTATTTAAAATTTTTTTTGCAATTTTAATTTTTAAATTTTTATTTATATTTTTATACGAAGTTGTAATTCGTGGATTTATATCTAAAAAAAAAATCTCTTTTTTAAAAATAATAAAATCAATTCCAAAAAAACCAGTTAATCCAGGAAGTTTATTGGAAATAAAATTAATATTTTTAATAATTTCATTTTTCAATGGAATATTTTTAATATAACGTGTTCCATTAAAAATAATTTTTTTCTTTTTATATTTAATGTTTTGTTTATTGAAATTAATAATTAAAGGTTTTTTTTTTTTAGTTAATACAATATTAGCACTATAACTTAGCCCTTTTAAAAGCGGTTGTATTATAAAATTTTTATTTTTTTTAAAAAAACTTATTAATTTTTTATTTTTTTTAAAAATATAATTTTTTTCACACCCTACACCATCGTCTGGTTTTAGAACCCATTCTTTATATATATGAAAATTAATTTTATTTAATTTATTATATGTATTAATAGTTGGAATAGAATTTTCTTTAAAAAATTTAAAAGTTTTAAATTTGCTACTAACTATTTTTATATCATTAACTTTTCTCTTATTTTTTTTATTATCTAATCGTATTAAATTAATTAATTGATTTTTACTTTCAGGTGCAATCGGTAAAAAAAAGTCTACTTTTTTGATAAGTGTTTTCCATTTTTTAATTGGATTATGCTTAACAACTATACATTCAATATTTTTTTTCTTTGTTAATTTTTTTAATCTATTATCCCATGTATGTATAACTTTAATATTAGGTATTTTGTTGAAATCAATTAATAAAGATTTTACAATTGATTTTGCTTGTAAAAACATATTTTTAGTAATTTTTTTATTTATATAACCTCCGCTAGTAACGTATTCGCAAATAAAAATTTTTTTCATTATGGAACTCATCCCTGCAATAGATATATTAAACAATATTGTAGTAAAGGCTTTTGCAGGTCAAAGAAAAAAATACAAACCTATTAAATCAAAATTAGTAAATTCATCTAATTTAGAAGATATAATTGTTGCTTTATTAAAAGAGTATAAATTTAAAAAAATATATATTGCTGATTTAAATGCAATAATGGGAAAAAATAATAATTTTAAAATTATTAAAAAGATTATAAAAAAATTTCCAAAAATAGAATTTTGGGTTGATTTCGGAATTAAAGATTTTTTAAATTTTAAGCAATTTAAAGATAAAAAGTTTAAAATTATTGTTGGTTCTGAAACAATAAAAAACGTAAAAGAATTACAAAAAATTAATAAAAATAAAGAAGAAGAAATAATTTTATCTTTAGATTTTAAGAAAAATAATTTTTTAGGACCTAAAATATTAGTAAAAAATAAAAGTTTATGGCCAAAAAAAACAATTTTTATGTTACTAGATAATATTGGAAAAAAGAAAAAACCTAATTTAGGAAATTTAAAAAAAATTAATTTTAATAAAAATTTTTTTTATATAGCTGGAGGTGTATCATCTAATGATGACATTCTTTTTTTTAAAAAAAAAGGTTTTAAAGGTATAATTTTGTCAACAGCAATACACGAAAAAAAGATTTCTTACAAAAATTTGTAAATATAAAAAAAAAAAGCGGGTTAATTTAACCCACTTTTTTTTTAATAAAAATAATTGAAAAAGTATTAAACTTTTACATTTCCAAACGGATGTTCTGCAGATGATTTTTGTGATACAACATCTTTAGCTTTAGGTTCGCCTTTTATAGCTCTTTCAAGAGACTCTTTTGTAGCTTGATAGTTGTAATCATAGATTTTTTGATCATTTTTTGCGTCCCAGTGTATAAAAACACCTACTGAAACGAAAACATCGTCAGCTTCTCCTGATGGAATTGTTCCATCTTCAACTGAATCAGCAACTGCTCTTGCAACTGCAGCTTGTGCAGGACCAAACATTTGTACAGCTTGTTTAGCACCTTTAATTGTAACTTTATTAAACATAACTGTATTTGGTTTACACGGTAAATTTGGTGCTACAACAGCAAGTAGTGATGTAAAACCATCTTTATTATTTGTTAAAGTGTTACAGAATGCACTTTCAGCAGCGCTTCCTCTTGGACCTATAAGAAGATCGATATGCGCAACTTCATTACCATCACCAACAAGTGATTCCCCAACAAGTACTTTATTAATTTTAGCCATTATTCCTCCTAATTTAAATAAATTCTTAAAAAACATGACACAGTGATTAAAAGCTACATGTTAATGTTATTTTATAGATTTATCTAGAGTTTTTTTATTGTTTTTTTGTCACAAGTTCAAAAAAAAGCGTTGCTACAGTTAAATCAGCGCTAGTACCAGGGTTAATTCCATTAGATTTTAATTTTTTATCAAATATGAGTAGTTTTTTTTTTATTTTATCTAAATTTTTGACATTATTAGTATATTTGTAATACTTTTTAGCCTCTTTTTTGACATTTTGAGCTATTTTTATACCTTTTTTTCGAATTATATGAGTGTCATTAAAACTTTTTAAAAATGTTAAATACACTCCTGTTAAAGCCCAATTTATATTTTTCCATTTTCTTAAATATTTTTCGTAGGCAGGTAATCCAATATTAAAAATATCTTTATAACCATTGGAATATTGTCTAGAAATAAAATCTTTTTTTTCTGAATATTTCATAGCTTTAAAAATATTTGTTTTAGGCAATTTGTTTACGTCATATTTTTTAGATAACCCTAAACCGCCCGGTGATGCAAGAGAAATTGCTTTAAAAATAGGAGTAGAATTTTTTATATTTTGTTTTCTAATTAGTTTTTTTGTTTTTTTTAATAATTCTTTTTTAGATATAATTCCATGATTTAATATTACCTCTACTAATGGAGATAATAATAAAATAATACCTAAATTAGTATTTTGCTTAATTTTTAATTTTATTTCTTTTACACAATTAAAAATTTTTTCTCCGAAATATAAATTATTATTTGTTAAACATTTTGATATTATTAAACTTGATTTTAAGAAATCTTCCACGCTCATATCATGTCCAGGGGAATATTTGTGCACATTTCCTGGTTTTAAAGATTCCATTTCAATATCACAAACAAATTTTATATTTTTTTTTAATAAATTCTTAATCTTTAAATTTTTCATACTATTTTTTTTAATTTTTTGATAAAAGCTTTTGCTAAAATGGAAGCTATATTTTTTTTTGTTATATTTTGTATTGCTTTCCATGCAGGTATACTATTAATTTCAATTACTTGAAAATTACCGTATTTGTTTTGTATAAGATCTATACCAGCATAATCTGCATCAACTAATTTTGAAGCAGCTATAGAAATATTTTGAATTTTTTTATTTATTTTAAAGTTAAATGGTTTTCCACCTTGGCCAATATTTGTGATTTTTTTATTATTTTTTCTTATCATTGATGCAATAACTTTATTTTTAGAAACTAAAATTCTAAAATCTTGCCAATTTTTCCCAGATTTTGTTTTTAAATTCTCAAATTTTTGAAGATAAAATACATTCTCATTATTTTTTTTTAATTTGTTACTTTTAATAATTTTTAAACCCTTACCTTGTGATCCAAAAAGTGGTTTCCATATAGTATAAATTTTTTTTTTTATTAATTTTTTTTGTATATTGTTAGCAGTTGATATTTTTTCTGGCACCCATGTTATAGGAGTATTAATTTTTTTATTACTCAATAAGAATGTTGTCATTGATTTATCAGTACATTTTTCAATACAACTAACATCATTAAAAAGAATTACCTTTAATTTTTTTAATGCATGTAGAATTGATAATCTTCTTGTTATTTGTTGAAAAGTACCTTTACCTATTGTTCTTATAAAACATCCATCGGGTAAATCATTAGTAAATCCAGGAATAAAAATATTATTTTTAATTTCAGTATTAATGAAGCAATCATCTAAAGATATGCAAGAAACTTTACAATTTAATTTTTTTAATTCTTTTTTTAATTGATTACTATGCCAATCATGATTATCTGAAAAAATAATTACATTTTTATTTTTTTTCATATCCAAAAGATTTATCTAAAAGATCATTATTTAATCTACCTTCTGTAAAAATTTTTCCAGAATCAAGGGATATAACTTTTACTTTTCCAGGGCTAAATAAATTAGGATCTATTGCATAAAAATCTCCATTATAATTTTTAAAAATTTCTGCAAAAGGTTTTCCATAATCTTTTGAAGAGTTACTAGGAAGATTTTTTGCTAATTTACTTATAAGTTCATCTGAACCATTCACTTTTAGTTCAACATATCCTCCATATAATATAGCATCATTAGTTCTGCCCATAGATGTTATAAAATCATTCGAAACTGGCGGAATAGGTGCAGAACCATTTACTTCTTTAACATTTTCTAAAGGAAATTTTAAAGTATGTAATTTATGCAACCCAACTTCACTTACTCGTGATACAACTTGAATAACTCCAGATATGCTTTGAGTTGGAGTTAATATTAAAACTATATTCTCAGTATTTTTCTTACAATCATTTGATATTTTTTTTATTATTTCTTTAGGAGGTGTTTTATCTACCTCCATTATTAAATAAATAAAATCAAAATTATCTTCATACTTTAAATGATTAAATAAATCTTCTCTTCTTGCTATAGCTCTTCCTGGGCCTGAAGCGAGAGCATAAAACTTTTTATGAGATAAATTCCAACCAGCATATTGGCTTGCTAAACAAGATATTACTGGTTGATTGCTGTTTACTTTTGTTTCTAATGGCCAATTTGGAAAATTATTTGTTTTTTCAATATTTATTTCTCCTAAACCTCCCATACAAATTTCAGCAATTAATTTTCCAGCTTCTTTAGTGCCTTCAGCTTCAATACCTGCATCAATGATTGTACAATTTAAAGGACCTTTTTTTACTAAAACCTTTAATTTTTTCGAATTATCAATTAATTTATCTACTAATTTTTTTGCAAGACGTGAAACACTTAAATTAGTATTCATAATATTTATAGAAATTATTTTTTTATATTTTGAGCAATTTTATATGCTTCTCTAAAATCTAAAAAAACTGGTTTATCTGAACTACACATTAATTTTAATAATTTATGTTGAACTTGGGCTTTTATTTGTCCTACAGCTAAAGCTCCTATTCCTAAAATATTTGTATTGTTTATTTTTTCCTCATTTGAATTAACTTCCAAACCTTCAATTCCAGATGGTGGAACTGCGTTTACATCTGATATAACTTTTAAATTTTTTGCATTTTTAAAATGTTTTAATAATAATGCTTCTTTTCCTGCTGCTGCTGCACATAAAATTACATCCGCATCCTCTGACATTTTTGTTTTTTCTTCATCTGTAATACCCATGATAGATTCTAAATCTACATCATATTTCTTTTTATAATCAACAATCCTTTTATTTATTGGATCAATTGCGCCATCTCTATGAATTATCATACCTACTTTCGCTCCTTCTTTTGCTGCAATAACAGCACATGCTCCACCAACAATTCCTTTTGCACCAACTATTTGTAATTTTTTGTTTTTTAAATCAGTTTTAAATTTAGTTACTAAAGTATTTTTGACACAAGCAATCATTGCAGCTGCTGTAGTAAATGATCCAGCTGGATCTGCAAAAACAGAAATTTCAAATGGAGGAACCATTGCTTTTTTTGCTTTTTCTAACATTTCAATTGCTTCTTCAGCATCTTCACCAGCAATAAATAAACCAGTTTTTTTACAATCATCAGGATGTCTAGAAAAAACAATGTCTTGAACTAAGTCAGAAACATCATCTATTGTAATATTAGTATAAGTAGCAACGTTATCGAAACCTGAATCATAAGCCATATTGATATCAAAAGGACTAACAATTTTTGTTGGACTTAAAGCATGCAAAATGAATGGTTTTTCTTTTTTCATTATTTAATTTGAATATCAGCTCCACTATTTTTACCCGAGCATATTATAAATTCTAAATTATTACAACTCGAAAATCTTTTTTTAAGTTTTTGCTTCATTTTTTTTGCTTTTTTTATGTTTGGGAAAAAAGCAAATCCTGATGGGCCCCAAGATGTTTGTCCAAATCCTAAAACATTTTCTTTTTTTAAAAAATTTAAAACTTTACCAACTCTATTACTACTATAAATTCCTCCTTGAAATGAATTAAAGTATTTTCCCATTATATTTTGTATTTTAGTAATAGTTTTTGCAAATTCAGAAAAATTATTTTCAATTAAAGATGGATATATTTTTTGTAATATTAAATCTGTCATTTTTATATTTTTTGTATTAAAACTACTAGCCTTTTTAAACGCATTTATTTCAGATTTTCCGTGCATTCCTTGAATTTTATCTTTAATTAAAATAATTTTCCAATTTTCTGGAAAAAAAACTTTACCTATATCGTTAAAAAATTTATTTCTAGTTTTAAGGTCTATTAAAAAACCACCATGAATAAAACTTATTAATCCAACTTTTGATCTAAAACCTCTATTTAAAATCTTTGCAATTTTTTCAGGATTTACAGTTTTATTTTCTAATTTTGCAATAGCAGTTCCTATTGATAATGCTAGTTGAGTTCCTGAACCTAATCCTATATGTTTAGATGAGCATTGTTCTATGTTTAAAAGAAAATTTGGTTTAATTTTCATTTTTTTACAAAAAGTTTTTAAAAAAAAAGAAGCTTTATCTGTATATTTTCCTTTACATTCTAGTCTTAAATTTTTTTTTAATTTTATTTTTGTATTGAATTTATCTATACTTAAACCGATTCCTCCAAATGAATTTATATTCTTGTTTAATTCTAAGAAACCAAAATGCAATCTTGCAGGTGTAACTATTTCTATAGTTTGTTTTTTTAACATTTAACTTTCAATTTATTTCGTTAAACTTTTTAACTAAAATATCATAAGTATATTTTTAATATTTTAATAATAAATTAATAAGGAAAAATTATGAGTAAAGAAGACAAAGTATATAATGAAGAAGAGATAAAAGATAAATTAAAAAAAGATTTACCTTTATGGGTATTTGAAGGAAATTGGATTAAGCGAAAATATAAAACCCAAAATTGGAAATCCACTTTAATGGTAATAAATACAGTAGGGCATTTAGCAGAAGCAGCTTGGCATCACCCTGATATTACAGCATCTTATGCATGGGTTGAAGTTCGTTTAACTAATCATGCAGCAAAAGGAGTTACAGATAAAGATTTTGAACTTGCAAAAAAAATAGAAGATACAATTCAATGGGATCCATCTAAAGATGATGGTTCTTTAGAAGGAACACCAAAGGAAGATCAAAGATTTTCGTATATAAAATACGATGATTAATTTTATTTTTTTTATATGACAAATATAAACTTCACATGTCCTTTTTGTTCTTTATTGTGTGATGATGTTCAATTAAAAATTAAACAAAATAAACTTAAACCAATAAATTCTGGATGTTCACTTTTATTGAGTTCATTAAAAAAAAATATTAATGAGCAATTTTCAAGAATTAATGGGAAAAAAACTAATATTTCAGAAGCGATAAAAAAATTATCTTTATTAATAAACGAAAGTAAATCTACTTTATTTGCAGGAATGGGTACTGATATTAAAGGAACGAGAGCTGCTTTAGATATTATTGATAAATATAAATGTATAGTTGACCATTTTTCTAGTGGAAGTTATGTAAAAACTTTAAAAAGTTTACAAGAAACAGGAGGTTTTTTTTTAACTTTATCAGAATTAAAAAATAGATCAGATACTATTATTGTAATTCAGTCAACGGGAGAGGAAGTTCCTAGATTATTTGAAAAATATCTTTTTCCAAAAAATACAATTAATAATATTAAAAAAAGAAAAATTATTTTTATTGGTTCTAAATCTCCGAAATTTTTACAGAAAAAGAAAAAATTAATTAATTTTGAATTTATAAAATTAGAATCTGTAAATTTATTAAATTTTATTTCAAGTATTAGAAAATTTATTAATTTTAAATCTTTGAAAACAAAAGATAAGAAAATATTAAATTTGTTGAATATTTTAAAAAAAACAAAATATGGATCTATTTTGTGGTCTGCATCAGAACTTCAAGAAGATATTAGCGATATAATTATAAATGAAATAAATTTATTAATCCAAGATTTAAATAAATTTACAAGATTTTCAGGATTATCACTATCGGGATCTGAACATATTTTAACAGTTAATGAAGTGTTATTGTGGCAAACAGGCTTTCCAATTAGAACTAGCTTTGCTAACGGATTTCCAATGCATGATATTAATCAGTTTTCAACGGTAAAATTACTTAATAATAAAGAAATAGATTTAGCTATATGGATAAATTCTTTTAGTGAAAAAAGAATTATAATTAATAAAAAAATCAAAAATGTTTTAATTGGAATTCCTTCTCATCCTCAAAAAAATAATGTAGATATTTTTATTCCTGTAGGGACACCGGGGCTGGATCATAATAGTCATTTATTAAGAATTGACAAAGTAGTTACAATGCCATTAAAAAAAATTAGAAATCTTTCTTTACCAAGCGTTGAAGAAGTTTTAAAAAAAGTGAAAGTGAGTATTACTAATGATAACTAAATTAAAGAATGCAAAGATTTATGATCCTATTAATAAAATTAATGGAAAAATTATTGATCTATATATAAAAAACGGAAAGATTATTGAAAAACCTCAGCGTAGCGAAAAAGTATCTAAAACAATTAATTTAAAAAATAAAATTATTATGGCTGGGGGCATAGATATTCATAGCCATATAGCTGGAGGAAAAGTAAATCTTGCTAGATTATTATTACCTGAAGAACATAGAAAATATTTATATTCATCTTCAGATAAATTAAGATCAGGTTCGGGTTTAGGAACCTGCAGTTCTTTTCATATAGGATATAAGTATGCCAAACTAGGTTATTGTGCAGTTTTTGAACCAGCAGTACTTCCTTCTAATGCAAGATCAGCAATTATTGAAATGTCTGATATACCTTTTATTGATAAAGGAACATATACAGTTTTAAGTAATGATGATTTTTTATTAAAATTAATTCAAAAAAAAACTAATCAAAAAAAGATTAATGATTATGTTGCTTGGATACTTAATTCAACAAAAGGATTAGGTATTAAAGTAGTTAATCCAGGTGGCATTAATGCTTTTAAGTTTAATCAGCGTGAACTTGATCTTGATGAAAAAAATATAAATTATGGGATAACACCTAGATCCATTTTAAAAACTTTAACTAAATCATTAATTGATTTGAAAGCACCTCATCCAATACACGTACATGGTTGTAATTTAGGAGTGCCTGGTAATATAAATACAACAATAAAACAAATTAATGCAGTTCAAGGTAAGCCTATGCATTTAACTCATATTCAATATCATTCTTACGATAATAAAGGAGATAAAAAGTTTTCTTCAGGAGCAAATATTTTAGCTAATAGTATAAATAAAAATAAAAACATTACTTGTGATGTAGGGCAAATTATGTTTGGTCAAACTGTAACTGCTTCAGCTGATACAATGAGTCAATATAGAAATCATCATTTTGCTCGTCCAAAAAAATGGATATGTGCAGATATTGAATGTGATGCAGGTTGTGGCATAGTTCCATTTGAATACGAAGATAAAAATTTTGTAAATTCTCTTCAATGGGCTATAGGATTAGAATTATTTTTACTTATTAAAGATCCTTGGAGAATTTATTTAACTACTGATCATCCAAATGGCGCAGCATTCACAGCTTATCCTAAATTAATAAAATTATTAATGGATAAAACTTTTAGAAATAATGAATTAGAAAAAATTAATAAACAAGCCCAAGAACACTCAGTGCTAAAAAATTTAAAAAGAGAATATGATCTTTATGAAATTGCAATTTTAACTAGGGCTGGCCCAGCAAAAGTTTTGGGATTAAAAAATATTGGTCATTTAGGAAATGGTGCTAATGCAAATATAACAGTTTATAATAATTTAAAAGATAAAGAGGAAATGTTTGAAAAGCCATTCATGGTTTTTAAAGATGGGAATTTAATCGTAAAAAATGGAAAAATACAAAAAATTGTAAATGGTAAATTTTATACTGCAGAAACTGATTTTGATAAAGGTATTGAAAAAGAAATTACATCTTATTTTGAAAATTATATGGGTAGAGGAATCGAAAGTTTTAAAATACAAAATCAAGAATTATGGGATTATGGTATAGAAATCGAAAATATTAAATGTAATAGAAATGATTATTAATGGAATAAAAATTGAGAACACATTCGCGGAGGCTTTTCCAATGAAAGCAGCACGAATTATTATAACTGCTGATTCACAACATTGGTTAAAACAAGCAGCAAATAATATGATTGGGTTTGCAACTTCTGTAATAGCATGTGGTTGTGAAGCGGGAATAGAAAAAGAAATTACATCTACAAAAACTCCAGATGGAAGACCCGGGATAGCAGTTCTTTTATTTGCGATGAATAGTGAAGGACTTGCTAAACAAGTTTTAAGAAGAGTCGGGCAATGTATATTAACTGCACCAACCACAGCATGTTTTTCCGGTTTAGAAACTAAAGAAAAAATAAATCTTGGGAATGCAATTAGATTTTTTGGGGATGGTTTTCAAATTTCAAAAAAAATTAATGATAAAAAAATATGGAGAATTCCTGTTATGGAAGGAGAATTTATTATTGAAGACAAAACAAGTATTACTGCTGGTATTGGCGGTGGAAATATCTTAATTATTGGCGATTCAAATAAAGAAGTATTAAAATCAGCTGAAGCTGCAGTTAAGGAAATGACTAAAGTTAATAATATAATTTTACCATTTCCAGGAGGGATTGTTAGATCTGGTTCTAAAGTAGGATCAAAATATAAAAATCTCATAGCATCAACAAATGATGCTTATTGTCCAACATTAAAAGGTATTACTAAAACAAAATTGAGTAAAACCAATGAATCTGTTTTAGAAATTGTTATTGATGGAACAAATGAGAAAGATATATCTCTAGCTATGAAAAAAGGGATTAGCATTATTTGTAAAAAATTTAATAAGGGTATAAAAACTATATCTGCTGGAAATTATGGTGGAAAATTAGGTCCCTATCATTTTCATTTAAGGGATATTATGAAATGAGCTATTTAGTTTTGAAATTAAAAAAAAAATTAAAATATAGAATAAATTTAGATTCTATAACTCCAGATAAACTTTCAAAAAAAAAAATATCTACAATAAAATCTTTAAAAATTAATTATGGAAAAGAAAAAAAAGAAATTTCAATTTTTTTTTCTATTTCTGGAAAATTAGAAAAAGGAATTATTTTTAAAGGTCAGTTAAATAAATGTGATTATATTGGCAATAAGATGAAAAATGGAGAAATTATTATTAAAGGAGACGTGGGAGATTATTTAGGTAATAAGATGAAAAATGGAAAAATTATTGTTCATGGTTCTTCATCTAATTATACAGGTTCTTCTTTAAAAAATGGACAAATTTTAATAACTAAAAATACTGGAGATTTTTTAGGAAGTTCAATTCAAGGAGAAAAATTAGGAATGTCTGGAGGAGTAATTATTATTAAAGGTAATGCAGGACATAGAGTAGGATTTAAAATGAGATCAGGTGTCATTTATATAAAAAAAAATGCTAAAAATTTTATTGGCTGCCAAATGATTGCTGGCACAATTATAGTTAAAGGAAAAGTTGGTTCTAATATCGGACTTCTAATGAAAAGAGGTACAATCATTTTAGAAAAACAAAAATTATCGTCACCTTATTTAAACTATAATGGAAAAAATAATTATATTTTTTTAAAAGTAATAGAAAGTTATCTTAAAAAAATTAATAATGAATTTAATAATATATTTCCTAATACTTATATAAAAAAATATTTAGGCGATATAACTTGTAAAGGTATGGGAGAGATATTGATTGTTAAGTAATTTTAATTATTTCATTTAAATGGATTCGTTAAGTACAGTAGTAGCATCTCTTTTTGTTTGGATTTCTGCACATTTACATGTTGTAAATGCAGATTTCAAAGAACCAAATTATCAACCTGAAATAAAATTTATTCCCCATAAAGAATTATCAAAAGTAGCATGTGAAAAACCCTGTCCTGTTATTGGATGGTATCCAACTAAAAATCAAGTTCAGGGAAAAGAAGTTTTATATTTAATAGAAGGAGCTGACCCAATTAAAGATTTGTGCATTAGGACAATTTTATTACATGAACTTGTACATTTTTGGCAAGATTATAATAATGCTTTTGAAAACCCAGGTGATAGTGAAAAAGTAGTTTTCACTAGAAAAGAACAACAAGCTCACATTTTAGAACACTTATATAGAGGACAACAATACGAGGAATATAAAGTAAATACTGGTAAAGAATATAGCCCCAAATGTTGTAAACAAATTGCATTTGGAAGATGTATAAATAATCCAGGTTGGATAAAACAATATATAAAAGAATAAATATTTTTTAAAACTTTTTTTTTAAGTTACAATTTCTTTTATGATTAATTCTTTAATTAATTGGGTATTAACATGTCCGAAAAAGTTTATTCTTTTTATTTTATTGATTACTTTAGCTGCAGGGTGCTTTGTATACAAAAATATTTCTATAAATACATCTAATACAGATTTACTTTCTAAGGAATTAACATTTAGAAAAAATGATATAGCTTTTAAAAAAGAATTTCCTCAATTTTCAAACAATATCATGATTGTTATAGATGCAAAAAATAGTGATATTGCAAAAGATGTAGCTTCTTCTTTTTATAAAGAAATAAAAAAAAATAAAGTAGAATTTTTTAATGATATTTTTTATCCAAATGAATTAGATTTTTTTAAAAAAAATGGCCTATTATATTTATCTGAAGAAGAATTAGAAAAGAAATTAGATGAAATGGTTAATTATCAACCATTCATTACAAGATTGACTCAAGATCAAACTTTGTATGGATTATTAAATACTATAGATTTGTTTTTGTCCGCAGATTTAAGTGATAACTATGTACATAAAATTAATAAATTACTTAAGAATCTTACTGAGCAAAAAAGCCTTACCTGGGGAGATCTTTTTTCTGTTAATCATGCTTCAAATTTTAGAGAAATAATTTATCTTCAACCTAAACTAGATTTTTCAAATTTTTTTCCTTCTAAAGATTCAATATCATTCTTAGAAAAAAAAATAAAAAATATTAAAAAAAATTATAAGCATATTGAATTTAAAAATTCTTCTGAAGATTATAATTTTAATATTAGATTAACTGGAACTGTTCCAATGGAACAAGATGAATTAAATACTTTAGGAGGTGGAGCAAAAATAGGAGTAATTATTTCATTAATTTTAGTTTTTATTTTTTTATTATATGCTTTTAAAAATTCACTTTATCTTTTAGCAAGTTTTTTAACTTTGATAATAGGTTTAATTTGGACTACAACTATTGCTCTACTTTTTTTTAAAGAATTGAATTTAATTTCTATTGCTTTTGCAATACTTTTTATTGGTTTGGGAATTGATTTTTCAATTCATTATTTATTAAGAACATACGAATTTTCTAAAAAAGAATTAAAAAATTTTTTAATTTCTACTAATAAAAGTATAAGTAAAGCTCTACTATTAACTTCAATTGCAATTGCTATCGGCTTTTTTAGTTTTGCTTTTACTTCATTTCAAGGATTAGCGCAGTTAGGCATTATTGCAGGTACAGGAATGTTTATTTCATTATTTTTAACTTTATTTTTTTTACCTTCATTTTTAATTTTAATAAAAAAATTTTTTAATAAAAATACAAATAATTATGCAACTAATAATTCAAATGATTTTTATTTTTTTAGCTTTATGTCTTTTTTTAAAAGAAATAGTAAAATTTTATTTATTTTCTCTATTACTTTTCTTTTATTTTCTATAATTAATATAAAAAATATTGAATTTAATAATGATCCATTAAAATTACGTAATCAAAAAAGTATTTCAGTAAATACAATGAATGAATTAATTGAAGATAAAAGT
>MDSY01007439.1_pt1 | contig 14093 bp, 10 predicted proteins | sample 811131 | NCBI WGS metagenome assembly MDSY01 (sample SAMN05326643, study PRJNA326480) | marine metagenome | isolation source: seawater | place: Atlantic Ocean: South West | collected 2010 | reverse complement strand
CACCAAGATTGTAGTAGACTGAATTCCTTTGCGTCACCATTTTCAATAATTTGAATAAATCGTATTATGTCTATTCCAGCGGAAACTTCCTCGATTTCCATACCCAGTCTTTCTGAAAAGTCAATCAAACCTCCTCTCCCATCATAACTGTAAGGGACTAGTTTCACACCGCCCAAATCGTCACAATCAATAATCTCTTGAGCAGTAAGGTGAGCTTTGAAATGCGGTATTTGAAGCAAGGCAATCTGCAAGTTATACCAATCTGGAACTTCATGCCAGAAACCACCGATTGACAATTGGCCTTTCCTCTTTGGTATTGGATAGATATCCAATCTATCTCCGTAGCCAATAATCGTATCAATCGATGGGCAATGCTTGATTGAGCATGTGAGTATTCTTTTCTTGATACTAAGAGAATTTAGGTTCGGAGCTCCATGAACAGCGAGATTTCTGATTATGCGCTGACCTTCAATTTCTACTGATTTTAGAATCCTGTCGCCAATGATAGTTACATGCGACAGTTCTTCGCTAAGGCGTAGTTGTTCAAGGTTATCACATTTGAATAACAGAGCGTCACAATTAGAGCAATCTGAATTGGGATCCTTAGTTACCACTGCGCCCCAGACATTTTCAAGTGCTAATGTAGGACTAGAACCAAATCTGTGTATTGCGTAATGCTCGTTTTTGTCGTGGACTCTTATCTCCTCAAATGGGCCATTTATTCTAACGGATTTCTCTGGGAAACTGTTGAAACACACAACTGCACCGGGCTTTCTGAGGTTTATCGTGTTGAGTAAGGGTGCATCTTCGATAATAACGCACTGTCCATATTTTGTCTCGTTAATATCAATGGATTCTACATCCTCTCCTACAAATCGAATATTCTGATTTAGGTATTGTATATTGATCTCAGTTTCTTTTGGGACCGCTTTGTAAATCGTTGTCATATATTTTCCTCCTATTTTTTGTGAAGAGAAGAATTGGGCTTTGCATGTAAGAAAATTGGTAATAAATTTCTTGTAATCTTGTAGCCAAACCTACTCAAGTTGTCCCATTAAACAAATTAATTCAACAACTACTATACTACTGCAACTTAGGTTATACTTAAACCCACTAATTTTCTTACCTAGCCCGCTTGTGGAAACCCTCACCACATCCATTTCCTAGCTTGGGTGCGAGATTGTCAGCCACTCTTTTTTTCTTCTTCTTCATACTACGTATGAAGAAGAAAAAAAGAGAAGGAAAAACCCTAGGAAAAAGCCCCTCCTAGAGACATATTATCCATACCATATTTGATATAAAAAATCACTTGTAAAATCCTTCTTTTGAACTCGCAAAGATTTGCCTTCCACGGGCAAATCTGTTTTATGTTTCGTATATTGCCTGAGTAGGGACAGAAATTAATTCAATACTATCACAATCGATATGCTCTCTATTTACGGCTACTACTAACTGAATAGTTTCATCTCTACATACTGTATTAACTAAGTCTAGGACTGTCAGCGTTTCAAAATCATTTAACATATTAACATCAAATGAGCAAAGGACAGGAATTGTCATTCCAAGAGTCCTTTTTTTGACCACGGCTTGAGCTAGTTTCGATAGGAAATTATGAATTGAGGGCATCATAGCACTGTTCCTTCTACTTGTCTGAAATCTGGTTAGATCTCCTCTTATCTTCCATCTTCCCCCCGAATCGATTAAGAAGTGAGAATCAGTAATATTGACCATTTTGAGCCAGTGGTTAGCTAATGATACTAGAGTCCTTTTCGAAAAATTGTCTAGCGGACTAAAAATTACTGAATGGTTTGCAAATAACCGCTCATTGGTCTGAATAACTGGTAAAATCATTTTTCCCAGGACTCTTATTGCGTCATGTCCATTGTATACAACTGATGTTCCTTGTCTGAATAACCTAGCTTCAACAGAATGCTTGCCAACAAAACATCTTTTCAGTGTGTATCGGGAAGAATAAGTTTCAAATTTTACTTCGCAAGTGGTTTTTTTGAATTCCTTTCCTATCAACAATTGCTGGCTTAGGCTACGATTATGCCTTGAGAGAATTTCTGGATTGTGGTTATTAGTGTCAAACATCGACTTTATCAGTGACAGAAGTTCTTCTAATTCGTATATAGATTCACCACCCAAAAGAGTTAGTCTTTCCGAGAAATGAGCGGAGAAAGGATACCACATCATGTCCAAACCATTGTGACTAACACAAGATATGTGAGTTATGGTTTCCACTTTGGCTTCCTCCGTGGTGTGGATTTGATATTGTATGGAGGATTCTTGAAAACGTGAGATCGGAATAAATGGTTATTGATATTATCAAGTCGGTAGTAACTCGGTCTCCTAAGTTTGTTCAATCTTATCGGATTGAATCTACCCTTTACGTATCTCGAAGTCACAATAAATTGACATCCATGCTTTTCAGACATCTCTTTGAACAAAAGATTGAGTTGTTTCAAAGCATTATTTGTTAAACCCATTTCCAGTTCATCAACTAGGATTACCTTGGACAGATTTTTTTCTTTTATCCTGCTTAAAATATTGAATACTTTTCCTAAAACGTAAATTAATTTTATGAGACCTCCAGACAATGCGGTGATGTGTATTTTAGTTCCATTGTTTTTGACACACCAAACATCCTTTCCATTTACTTCAACCTCCTTGATAGATTTCTCAAACTTCGGTAAATATTGATTTAGTCCAGAAATTATCTCTGCGGAGTTTGTAAACTTTGGATTTAGTTGAGTAGTTTTGTTACTAGTCCAATAGTAGAAATCTTTTCTATTAGCTTCTAGAGAATCTACAACAAAAATAGGAATAAATCTTGACATATATTCAATAGCTTCTCCATCTCTGTAAAACTCAATTTCCTCCCCTTCACCAACGTAAAGATGTATATCAGTTGTATTATTCTCTTCAATTATTTTCCTTACATAATGTAATTTTCCTCTAGCGATAAACTTTAGTTCAATTAAAGACTTTTTATTGATTTTGTAGGGGTTCCAAGTGAAGTGCCAAGGCTTGTCACGTTCAATTGAAATTGCTTGCATAATCAAATATATCAGAGATGTCTTACCACTTGCATTTCCACCAATGATAGAATTGATTCCTGGTTCAAACTTGAATGTCTGAAGGTTATCAAAGGCTAGAAAATTCTTGCAAGCAGCCGAAATGACTCTTTCTATTGGTACTGATTCCTTTCTTATCGAAGTTTGCGTAATCATAATGTTTCATTGTTGAGGTATTGAAAAACCCAACGGAAATTAGAAGACTTCACTGATGGTCTAACGGCTTGGTTATCGAGAATCGGAATTGCTTGGCAGATTCTTCGAGAGATGCAACACCTGGTAGTATTCTCCCCGCTAGTAAATCAAGACAAGCTCCTCCTCCTGTTGAAACATGACCCATCTTGTCTGAAAGACCACGCTGGCTTACTAGTGTAGCAGTGTGACCTCCACCCATTACAGCATAACCATTACCTTCTGCACAAGCATTCAAAATTTCAATGGTTCCAAGTGCAAAATCCGACATCTCAAATACACCAGCAGGGCCATTGAGGATTATGGTTCCAGCACTTTTGATTCCTTTTGATAGGGATTGAATGCTAGTAATTCCAATGTCGAATATAGGTGCATTCAGTGGCAGATTTTTCAAAGGCTCGTCAACTCTATTGTCTTCAATGTGTAAAGCTACATCGCTGGGCATGATTATGCATTCTGGGAAATCAATTAGCAATTTCTTAGCGGTCATTACTGTGTTATCCCATGACTTTCCAGTTTCCTTTTGTAAGAAATCGACGTTTACTTCTCCAATGTCAACCCCTGATATGTATAGGAAAAGATTAGCAACTCCTCCAGTAACCCAAACGTGATCACATATTCCTTTTCTCAGCATATTGTCAGCAACTGTGACCGAATCATCAACTTTGACTCCTCCCAAAACTGCAATACATGGTCTAGATGGCTCATCTAACGCCTTTCCTAGTTTTGATAACTCATAATTCATTAATTCCCCAGCAATGCAAGGAAGTGTGTTGGTAAAACCAACAATTGACGGTGAGCTCCTGTGCGCACACGCGAATGCATCGTTAACAAACGCATCAGCAATCATGGATAGGTTTTGGACCATTTGGGCATTTGCCATAGAAGTGAAGTCACCTTTGATGGCGTTTTCTTCCTCATCCATTCTTACATTGTTAAGCATCAATATTTCTCCATCCTCAAGATTTTCAATAGCGGTAATTGCTCTCTTACCGTATATGTCATCAACCCATTTTACAGTTCTTCCAAGCAATCTTCCCAACTCTCTTGAATGCCCTAAAGTTGATGTAAAATCCTTCTTTCCTGGTCTTGATTGATGAGCTAATAATACTACTTTCGACTTTGATAGTTTGTTTAAAGTAGGAATGATTCTCTTGATACGAGTATCATCAAGAAAAACATTGGAAATTGGGTCGAGTGGTGAGTTAATGTCAACACGCACTAAGACGGTGCGCCCTTCAAGGTCAACCTCGTCAAGGTTGAGGACGCTTGCCATATTACAAGCCAGTGGCTTACGGTTTTTGATTCGACCGGTCTAAACGCGCGTCCAATGGGTAGCGAAAGCGCGAAAGGTCATATACTGATATTGGACGATGAAAACTATGAGCCGCGATGACTCTTTTGAAGGTCCTCGCAAAAGAGCAAAAACAACAACATCATCATTCGGTGTTTCTAAGAGAGAAGGCCATGATTCTACGACTTACTACAATTCAAAAATGTATGACAATTTAATCTCAAGTAGAGATGTTGGAACGAGTAATCTATTCCCTGAAGACTTAGTAAATGCAATCATCAATTGTGATTCGAGATCAATTCCAATACCAGATAATTGTGTTCACTTGGTGGTAACCTCACCCCCATATAATGCATCCAAAGCTTATGATGAGGACCTATCTTTGGGCGAATACTTGCAAATGCTAAGTGAGGTTTTTACTGAATGTTATCGTGTTTTATCACCAGGAGGAAGGATGGTTGTTAATGTCGCTAATCTTGGAAGAAAACCATACATCCCTCTTACTAGTCATATCAATCTGATTATGCATGAAATTGGCTTCCTGCATAGAGGCGAAGTCATTTGGGATAAATCTGCAAGCGCAGGATCATCATGTGCATGGGGGTCTTTTCAGTCAGCATCAAATCCATGCTTGCGTGATATACACGAGTATCTACTTATATTTTCAAAAGGAGATTATAAGTTACCAAGGTCTAAAGACGAGAGAATTGACGGTCGTATTGACACTATTTCGAAGGATGATTTTATTCAACAAACAAAATCAATATGGTCATTTCCAACAGAATCTGCTAAACGGGTAAATCATCCAGCACCATTTCCAGTAGAATTACCGCAAAGGTGTATTGAGATGTATACTTTCCTTGGAGATATCGTTTTAGATCCATTTGTTGGGTCAGGTTCAACAGCGGTTGCTGCCAAAAAATCAGGCAGGAAATACCTTGGTTGCGATATCTCAAATGAATATTGTATAATTGCAGAGCAACGCATAACTTCGACTGAGGAATACAAACCCCTTTTGGCTAAGCAGGAATAAGATAAAATCGTAAGAAAAACTACTTCAATTGAAAAGGAAGTGGTTTTGAACTATCGTTTACACGAATGGAGTATGGAGGGCGAACTACCCACACTTGTTGGCCCTGAAGGTGAAGATTGGAGAGTCCCTGTTAGTGAACTAGAATCAAGGCAAAGAGAACTTGCAAACAGATTGGCAAGGGAGGGTCATGAAGCAGCATTAATACAAACACCAGTGGATTTGTATTACTATGCAGGTGGACGACAAAATGGCTCCCTTTTGATAAGCGCCAATGGAGAAGCAAGATTTTTTGTTCGCCGTTCACTATCTAGGGCAATTTATGAATCGGGTGGTAGTGATTCTCCACACAGTGTTGAAAAATTCCCCAGAATGTCAACCTTCACTGAAGATATTGGCTGTAAACCTTCAATGCAGTTTGGAGAACTACCACATGGTTTTGCAACAAGATTTGCATCAAAAATTGGTGCTACAATGGATTGCACGCAAATAATTCATTCTCAAAGAGAAGTGAAGAGTGCGTGGGAATTACAAATGATGAGCGATGCTGCGGATATCCAAATGGCTATGTTTGAAGCTGTCGAGACGGTAGGCGGGCAAGGTGTTAGTGAAATTGAACTGGTTGCAGCAGCAGAAGCGGTTAGTAGAGCTGCTGGATTTGGAGGCAATGTCCAGATGCGAAGATTCCCATTCCAATGCGACAGAGGAGTAATTGTTGCGGGAAGAGCAGGTGGAGTACCGTCTTTCTTTGATTCAGCAATAGGCGGCACGGGTCCCCATCCAATGTCATCGATGGGTAGTGGATTTACGAAAATTAAGCCAAATGAACCTGTTTTAGTAGACTTAGTTCACGTTCACAGAGGATACGTAGTCGACACGACAAGAATGTATGTTGCAGGCAAATTATCCAGTCTTTGGGAAGACAGGCTTGAAGATTTGCTGGCCGTCAAAGAGGAAGTGGTTGATGTTCTCGATCAGGGTCTGAGTTGTTCAGATGCTTGGAAAAAAGGATACCAATTAGCCAGTGAACTTGGCCATGCGGATAATCTGATGGGCATGTCTCCAGACCAATCTAAATTTTTGGGGCACTCGGTGGGTTTACAACTAGATGAAACACCAGTTGTTGCCGAAGGATTTGACTCGCCACTTCCAATTGGAGGCGTTATGGCAATTGAACCAAAGGTTGTGCATGAAGATGGTAGTATTGGTAGTGAGGACACCTGGGTCAGAGATGAGGAAGGTATGCGACCAATAACAGCAGGTGGAGCAATACCATGGATTACAGAATGGTGATTATAGATGTTAGAGATAATAAGTAATTTTTCGCGTGTGACTCATCGTGTTTTTACATTAAAATTTGAGAAAGAAACAATTTGTCAGAACAGGTTGGTGATATAAATGGCAAAACCATATTCCACAAGTCACATTGGTTTTGTATCGTCTGGTTTTACCGAAATGCGCTTATCCGGTGCAGTAAAAGAAAAGCTTGTTGAAATGTTAGTAGCTGAAATTGACAAAATGGTCCCCGCCATGGAGTCAGCAACTCTATCAGCAACTCCTGACAAAAAAACTCTCGATGATACTAATCGGACAAGACTAAATTACAACAGAACGAGAGAACTGATGATAGAGAGATTAACTGATTTAGAAAGTGTAGGCTCAGAAGCAGTTCAGGCAGGAATTGAGCATCTTGAGACCTATCTAAAGAAAGTGCTCAACTCTGCGGAATCGGCAGCAGCGAAAGATCGTGTGAACACCATAAAGCCTCGCCACATATCGCAACTTAAAACACCTCAAGAAAATGAGGAATCCACACAAATCATTGAGGAGGAAGATGAAGACATACTTGATGGTCAAATAAGTGGATCAGCCCTCACACCTTCTGTTATTCGCAAAATGTCGCGCTCATTTGCAGGAATGTCTGTAACAGATGCAGCTATTGAGGAGTTACTCCTCTGGTATTACGAGGTTGTAGATGAGGTAGGCCAAAACATCAGAGATCACGCCCAACTTGGTTCAAATCCAGCAGCTTTCATAGATGCAATTGACAAAATGAAAGATTTGATGATGCTTGGCTGGATTCGCAGGATGCTTGTAAGAGCAGCAGAGAATGCGGAAGACCGTGGTTACAAGAAAATCGACATAGAGCAACTGATTCACTTGGATCCGTTTGAATGATAATTTAGACATTAATTTCAGTTATTTGAGGTGTTAATGTGGTCGACGTGATTAATGAACGAGATTACACACGACAGACGATTTCTATAATTGCACTCGTTACAATATCCATCACAATTTACGCCTATTTCATTGATCTATCTAGTATAGTTAATGCTTCAGCAAAAACATTCCAAACATCATCATCGATTGTTTTAGCTTGGCGAATGGTATGTCTATTTGTTGGAATATCTGCAATGGTGTACATGTTCAAATGTGGTCCGGGTAACATGCGAGTAATCTCATTCAAAGATTGTGAAGAAGTAATTCGCTACCCAACAGGCCTTTCAAAATTTGTGACATTCAGTAGTTGGACTTTAATCGCCAATGTCACCTACTTTTTCCTATCCGCAGTCAATCAATCATTGGATATCTTTGGATTTTCTGTCCCTAGTATTTCACAAAATCTGCAGGTGATTGCTTTCTGTTGTGGAATTGCGATGGCCTTCCTAACCGCTACGATTGTGAGGCACATTATTCTCCCAGACGAGGTAAGAATTGGTAGAAATCACGACCATATGTTCATGTTTCATGAACAGATAATGCATAACTTTGCAGCTATATTTTTAGCGCTTGAATTAGTTTTACTTAGACCCGAATTAAGAGTTCAGTTTGCAGTAATTGGACTATTTATTGGGATTCTATACGTGATATTTTCATATCTTTTCGCATATTTTGGCGGAGGCTACATAGTATACAGTTTCATTCATCCAAGGCCAAGAATTGCACCAATTCTAGTCTTTGTCTTAGCAGGATTAATCTCTCTATTTTACACAGGGTTGTGGTTTGTTTCAATGCTTGATTTGATTTATTCAATACCTATTTTGGGTATTTGGATATCACTAATTGTTCAATTCAAACCAACAAAAATGTGAGTATGGAATGTATAAGTAGCATATACACTTAGAATAAGCATGGGCTGGTTTAGAGTATTAATTGTTTCATTTGTTTTGTTATTATCAACATTAGCAAATATTTTGATACTTGAGGATGAGGTAAACGAGTTGTCAATACAATCCAAACTATTATCAGAGTCAGATTATGATGGTTTTTCAGTTGGGACTGAACTTATTGAAGAAGACATAGATGATGTTTGGTCATATTGGAGTAAAGTTGTAATCGATACTGATTCTGAGGGAAATATACATGCGATGTTTAAGTCAAATTACTCAACTATTATTTATGCTACAAATAAAGGTGGACAGTGGGTCTCTGAACAATTAGATATTCACACAACTGCCACGGGTTTTGATTTTGCCTTAGACTCAAACGATAACGTTCATATCTCATGGTACGGACTGAGCGAATATGATTTGATGTATACAACAGACTCATCTGGCGAGTGGTCAACCGTCTCGGTAGATGCCGCAGATCGCAGAGGGGGAGCAAATTCAATCGAAGTAGACTCGATGGACAACATACATATCTTGTATACTTTTGAAAAATATAACAGCTATTATGAGGATACATCCTTGCATTTACGATATGCAACATCATCTGGAGACGGGAATTGGCAAAAGGAAACCATTGCTTATCCAACAGTAAGAAGGGATACATCGGATGATCAAGGAGGAGTTTATGTTACAGAAATCAACATAGATTCTAATGATAAAATTCACGGCACATACGAGATTTTCAGTACATTAAATCAGAATGGACTCTGGTACACCTCTGGAAATTTAGGCTCATGGGATAACAAAAGAATAGAGGTCGGTGCTTCAGAATCATCTACCGCTTTCGATTCCACAAATCAGGCATTCATATCTTACACCAATTCTAGCGGAGCAGTAAAATTTGCTTTCCAAAATGAAGACAGTAGTTGGAATAAATCGGTAGTTGATGATCAGGGAACATTTAGTGATACTTCGGTTGTTATTGGTGCGGACAACTTCCCTCACGTCACTTATTTGGATGTCGATAACAAGTCTTTGAAAATCGCCTCACACAATCATGCAGACTGGTCTGTTCAAGGTGTGAATGTTTCCTCCGACGGGGCGAGATATTCTGCCTCAAGTATGATTGGTGAGGATGGAAATTTGCACATTACTCATCATAATAACTCAGGTAATCCCCATTACACTAAGTTAACTTATCCTGATGTGGACTCAGACGGTATTCACCTTCTTGGTGATGCCTGCCCAGATGAAGGAAACTCGGATTATGATGCGGACAAGGATGGTTGCATCGATGACAATGACAATGATGGTGTATTCGACCATTTAGATCAGTGTCCTAGTGTAGACGCTACGGGATATGACAACGATATGGATGGCTGCATTGATGATAGCGATGGTGACGGAGTAACCGATGAACTTGATTTATTCCCTGAAGATTCTAGTGAATCAGTGGATTCAGATATGGACGGCATTGGTGACAATTCAGATAGATGCGAAGGTCACGACGATTCTATTGACCTAGACAATGATGGGGTAGTTGACGGTTGTGATGATCTATTGGATAACGATGGTGATGGTGTCGGTAATGATGAAGACGTATTTCCTGAAGATCCGAGCGAAGCAAATGATACTGATGGAGATGGTATTGGAGATAACACTGATACGGACATGGACGGCGACGATGTGCTCAATGAGAACGATGCCTTCCCTTATGACGCACTGCGAAGCAAGGACACTGATGGAGATGGATTGGCTGACTATGTCTATGGAATAACTGAGGGTAAATTACTTGATTTTGAGGATGGTTCATACAGCGGCGTAAACATGCACTGTTCAGATATTTTAGCAGGTATATGTATGCCAGATTACTCCCCGTTCATTGTATCAAATGATTCCATAACCGGCCAATATAGCTTGTATCAACAGACGTGGGCTAGTGATACAGGGCACTTTTCAATATCTTTTTCCTCCATAGGAAATAGCTCGATTTCATTCCAAGTATACATTAAATCAACCGTCACAGAAAGGCAGTGTATGCCAATTTATCTTGATGGTAATCCAATAGATTATGGTTGTTCTATGGACTTATTCACGGTTTCCTATTATGATAATGTAACAATAAATTTGACCGAAGGCAACCATGTCTTGAAGGTTTATGGAACTGTTCTTGGTGAAGGTAATAAGGTTGATAACATACAACTACCATCTTACACTCTATCGTTTAATGAAGACCTTGATGATGATAATGATGGCTACTATGATGAATATGAATCATCATTCAAGGAAACTTCCCCCTGTTATGGAGACCCCCTTGACCCCAGCATTAATCCAGATAAGAGTATAGAGGAGCATCTAGAACAACAAGGAGATAGAGTCTCCACGTGGAGTGCTGGACTTGAAGGATATTGCAATTTCTACTACGATCAAGATGATGATGGTATAGTGGATTACTATAGTGAATCAACGGGATTCGTTTCCATTGATAGGTGCCCTGAAGAGTTCGGATATCCACAGAGGGAAGAGGTGGTGAATGAAACCACCGGAGAGAGCGAGTTCAACGAAGAAAAATGGGGTTGTCCATTAGAATCTGAAGATGATTCCAAGAGTAGTAGTGAGAGTAGTTCTTCAAACACATTCATGTTTGCTGGTATTGCTATATTTGTAATTGTCATAATCGTTGTAGGAGTAATGATGAGAAGAAAAGGAGGAGGCCCTCAAGAAATAGACCTAGCTGCACCAGCTACGGTTAATCAAGCGGTTGCAGAGCCCGGGAATAAGCCAAGCCTGCCACCTCCTCCTCTGGAAATTCCGCCTCCTGAAACAGCAACTGGAGTGTTAAACGACGATGGTTATTATTGGATAGAATGGCCTTTAGCAAGCGGCACCTGGTATTTCCGTTCATCAAGCGAAATTGCTTGGGCTAAGTTCGAAAATAAATGAATTAAGGCTAAATCGAGCGTAAGCTGCTTGCCCACAAGGTGTGTTTGAGACTTAATCAGGGGATAACCTTCGTGGTGTTTAAATAGGTCGGGATATAGAAAATAACCGGTATGCGAATAATCTGACATCCTGTTGATCCATTTGGCTTGCTGATGGCCGTGAGGCTCTAGAACATCAGCCGAAGAGTAATGGAAAAAAAGGAGTTAGAAAAATGAAGCATCAAAAAAGAATACATAACGGTAAAAACCGTGTTACAGGGCGTAAAATAAGTCAGCGCTCTGAAATAAAAGAAACAACGAAAACTAGGGCGATGGGTAGGCCAAACACGTTTGGCATGCCCATCTTGCGAAGGCCAACACAGCAACATTGCAATTGTTCATCCAGTGAGAGAATACTGGTGAATGAGCGCCTGTTTGCTGAATTGATGTTGGTTCCTCAACGACAATGGCCAATGGACTGGGATGAATTAACAGGAACCTGGGTATGCAATAGGCTACCTTCGAGTTTCGTTAAGAAACATCGCAAACACATGCGCCATTTCAGAGAGTATGCTCGCAATAGAATTGGCCTGTAAACACACTCAAGCACTTAGCTTGAGGAAATTCGGTGGTCACGAGGCTTCGGCCTCGTGCCCACCTCTTCATCAAATTCCTATTTCCATGAAACAATATTCAAAAAACAATCAAGGGGTTAATACATGTCGCGCTATGAAATAAATTTCGCAGATAATATCCTCAATGTGAGTTTATGAAAAAAACAAAAAAAAGGTGAGAAAATGAACAATGAAAAAGAAAATAATGAGATAGTTGAGGAAATTATTGCTGATATCGAAGGTGTAGGAAATTTAGAGACGGCAGCTTCTGATGCTTTCCCTGAAATACACAAAAACCAGTCGGAAAGAAAATACAATGCTGAGACACCAAGGTCACAAGAATCGAGCGTATCGTTTACAGTTGAGACCCCGCTTGGGAATATATGTGTAAATCTTGAAGAGTATGAGAATGCAAAAAAAGAAGCTAAGCGAGCAGTAGACCCTCCAAATTTCTCCATAGCAAGACAGATGACTAGGGAATTCATTGGCGGAGAAGATATTATGGATTTCAGATACTGGTCTGGAAATCTTGGTTCTTTGATTAAACTACACTTAGATACCTGTTTCCCAATTGAGTTCATGGTAAAGGAGTTTGACTTGGAAGGCAAGTTGGAGACTAAAGCAACCTACGGAAATATACAACTCGGAGACTCAGGATCTACCCGATTCATGCAAAGCGGCTATCGGTTTTATGATAGACACGGAGAAAGGTTTGCTGTAATATCTTCTAGAGATCAAGATGGTGACCAGCGTCTCGTATTTATTTCTACTACGGAAGGAAGAGCGCTAGAATTACTGGATGAACTTGAAGACGACTTTTATGCAAATGGCCCATTGAATGGTGCCTTTTTTGACATGACATACAACTTCATTAAGCGAAGTGAGATGGTAGATGACCTACTTGCATGGAATCCAGATATCAGAAGTCAGTTACAAAAGGACGTGCTTGATTTTCTAAAAGTAATGCCCATACTAAATGAAAGAGGTTTGCCAAACTCAAGGGGAATCATTCTTTCTGGAGCGCCAGGGACTGGAAAAACAATGTATGCAAAGTCTCTAGCAGCAGAAGCGAACACAACAACGATTCTGATTTCTGCTGAGATGATTCAACAACGCCATGATGTCAAGACAGTATTCAAGCTTGCAAGAAAACTCGCTCCTACTCTTGTCATAATAGAGGATATTGATACTGCTGGAACCGTAAGTCGAAAGTTCACAGATCATCCAATTCTAGGGGAATATCTTCAAGCAATGGACGGTATGGAATCAAACAATGGAGTAGTGGTATTAGCTACTACAAATCATACTGAAAATATTGACCCGGCAATTTCAGACCGGCCGGGTAGATTTGACAGAATAATTGAGGTTCCACTACCAGATAAGTCTCAACGAAAGGAGATAATTCAAAATCTTCTCAGAAACATGCCTTCCAAAGTAAAGTCAGGAAAAATCATTGACCATCTTGCTGTTAAATCGAGAGGATTGTCGGGTGCGTGGATTCGTGAGGTAATCCAGACATCAATGATTGAAGCAATTTCAGATAACAGATCTGAGATTTCTTCAGTAGACCTTGAAGCGGGACTTCAGGACGTATTGATGAGAAGAGGTATGGCATACAAGCCAACTCCTAGGCTGAATGACTCCAGTAATTCGGGGACTGAAGTATCTGTGATGTGAGTTTCACAGAGAACTTGCCAGAGCAACAACAGAGTCATAATCTGGCTCTATGCCTGGACTTTCAGCATCCCATCTGTGTTGTACAACACCATCTTTATCGATTACAATAACTACTCTGTTAGCAGAGACGTAACCTTCTATTCCACCAAGTCCGGTAAAAGTAGCATCATACAAATTT
>MDSY01111584.1_pt1 | contig 14094 bp, 10 predicted proteins | sample 811131 | NCBI WGS metagenome assembly MDSY01 (sample SAMN05326643, study PRJNA326480) | marine metagenome | isolation source: seawater | place: Atlantic Ocean: South West | collected 2010 | reverse complement strand
TTTTTCCTCTACCCCGTGGGCTTCGAGGGCGCCCTTGACCCTGCGGTGACCGGTTCCTCCGTTTGCCCCGACCACGCACTGACGATCTCCCCATCGCCACCACTGCCCTCTCCGCCGCCGCCCTCGCCCTCGCCGCCTCCACCAAGTCCCGGGATACCGACAGGCTCGCCCCAACTCCCACCGCCGTGCCCCGAGGTTCCTCCCCCTCCTTCGCCACCCACCTTTGACATTCGAGTCATCGATCTCACCACGGACCCGTCAACTATGGGCATGTTTTGTGGCGCAATCGACGAGCTCAACGGCGAATTGGATTTCACCAACCCGATCACGCACGTGCTTGCAGCAGACGACACGACGAATCCCTTGAGGCACCACCCATCGTCCGTATACGGGGACTACTACTATCCTCGGAACGGGTTGCTCTTAGTCAAAGACAAGGCGAACAACTACGCCAACCCTACCCCGCCCGGGGCGTGCGAACAGGTGGACGAGCCAAATGTCATCAATGACATTTATCTTCGGATGCGCGTTGAGGCCAGTGTGGCGCACGTGCCGACCGTCGAAACGCACCCGGATTTGACGGCGACCTTTGACGTGGTGTACGACGCGCGGAGCGAGACGAATCCGGATTGGAGCAGCCACGCGCTGCGCGTCACCGGGGTGAGGGGCAGCTGCGCGCTCTTCCACTACACGGGCATGGGCACAACCGTGCTGGACGCAATAACCAGATCCAGTTCCATGGGGATGGTGCTCATGCTCGACGGATCCTGGAAGACCATGCGGTGCGGGATCCAAAGCCCGCCATTGCAACCACCGACCGCCCCCGCACCACTAGTGCCACCGCCGCCGCCTACCTTTCCCGGAGACATTGGAATGTGTCACAATGGCAATTGGCCGCTGTTCTACACGCACAACGAGGCGGCGGCCGCGTCGCCCAATTGCCAGGCGGCCATCGGCGGCGCGGATCCGGCCACGTACGCCTTTCCAATGCATTGGCAAGGGACCAGACCGGAAGACATGCCGGCTTGCTTCTTCAGATTTGAAAAGTGGTGGAACACCAACCTGCGCCAGGAGGCCGACCCCTACGGTGGAATTGGGACAATTATTGGATGGGACAATCTGTACTATCCCGATCATCCGGACATCACGAATCGACGCTGCTGGGACAGCTCAGTCTGCGGCTACGGTGGAAACGTGATCAATGGCCTTCCGCCCGGGGTGTACTACAAGGGCCTTGACTCGGGCGACTGGTACAATGACTTTGAAGAATGCGTCGAACCCTTTGAAGTGTGTGAACCGTGCCCGCACAACTCGCTCTACCTGACGCCGATCGCTCCCCCCCCCAAACCCCCGCCGGTGCTGCCGCCGCCCACGCCGCCGCCACCCAACCCGCCGCCGCCCTCGCCCTCACCGCCTCCGTCGCCGGCACCACCCGCGGGACTGGTTACCGTCAAGGACCTTTTAACGGAGACCGAATTTGGCTCCTGCACGCCCACTGCGCCAAACGCGCTCTACATGACCGACCACACTGGTGCCGTTGCGTACGGCCTCTTCTACGCTTGGGTGGTGGATGGCCAGTGCGAGACCAATCCGACCGAAACTCCTCCTGGCGGGTGGGCGCTGGCCACGCTGGGGTCGGCCAACCATCCCGATTCCGACGAATCGATTACCGCCGCTTTGGGCCATGTCCCGTCCGGAGACGACAATTACGTTACGGTTGCGCATGTGGGAGGTGTGTCTGCGTGCCTGGCATACTACAGCACCAGCGCAAACGACGCATTGTCCGCTTACAACCAGATCAGTGCGGCCTGGCCCGTCTTCTCCCTGACGGGCGCAACGATGCAAGTGGTGTGCCTGGACCGCTCGCCGTCGCCTCCGCCACCCTCGCCGCCACCAAAGGCTCCCAGCCCACCCTTTTCGCCGCCGCTGCGCTGCGGACCCATGGGCTCGAGGTACCCAGGGTGGCACTCCGACGACTCTGGCGGCTTCCCTTACTTTGACCAGTTTCCGAAAAACGACGGCAAGCCGGTTTGGGATCCCACCACCAGCGACCCCGTGCTGCTGAACCGCAACTACCCAAACCAGCACCCGGACCGGCGCCATCCCGATTCCGCGCAAGAGTGGAACTACATTGCCGATAGCACGTGGATGAAAAACGAGTTTCCGGGCATGACCACACCCCTCTTTGACTGCGCCACCGAGTGCACGACCACCGCGACGCCTATAGCCCATCCAGACCGCTACGTAAAGGACATCAACTTTAACCACTTCTTCAAGGTGCGAAAGCCCGGCGAGCCCACGGTCAACCAGGAGCGCATGTACTACGACGATATCGACCTGTGCCGCTCCTGCCGCCAAAAGTGCTGCCAGCGGGCCTGCTGCGACGGCGACGACGACGACAGCTGGACGTGGGGGTGCGACGTCTTCCGACAAAAGACCAACCCAACGTTCCCCACCGCCGCCCCGACCAACTCCGACGGCCGCCCGACGGGCCTCGCGACTGGCGAAATGGACCCTTATCTTTACGGACTGGAGACGGGGGGCGTCGAGAAGTCTTACGCGGACGGCACGTACGACCAAACCTCCATGTACGGGTACATGTATCAGAACTACCCATATGGTACAGGCCCCGGCGGCATTCCGTTCAGCCCCACCGAAGACCCGTGGTGGCCCTTTAAAATCGGGTACATGCACAACGACCAGCCGTGGGACAACGAGTGCGAGGTGGCCACCGAGCTGGCGTGCGACTACGTGCCGGGGCTGAGCAGCGCGAGCGTGCAGGTGCAGGTGGTCTTTGAGGGCACGCTCGAGACGTTTCCCGTCGGGCAGGTGCATCTGGCGTTTGCGACGTCCATTGCCGTGCCCGCGGCCAACGTTGACGTGCAAGTGGAGGCGGCGTCGGTGCGCGCCACGTTCAGGGTGGCGACGACGCCAGACCGGCTCGCGGCGCTGCAGGCAATCGTCGACATCAGACTGGCCAACGCGTCGGCGGCCACGCTGGCGCTCGGGGTTCCGGTTCAGGCCGTCCAGCCGGCAACAACGGTGGCAGCGTCGCCTTCCGCACCGCCGGCGCCGCCACACGCGCCGCCCAAGCCCAAATCCCCGCCGCCGGCACCCGACAGCCCTCCCGCGACCACCGTGCACGAGTGGAGCGCCTTTGTCAGGGGCGCGCCCTCCGAGATCGACCTGGTAACGTACAACTCCATCGCGTCGCTGGCGCTCAAGACCAATGTGGGGTGGATCACGTCCACCGCCACTCTCGTGGGTACGGGCGTCAGCCGCGTGGACGCGAGTCTGAACAGTGAACGGCGATTGATGCCAAACTTGCTCGAGCGATACTACGGCTCCATTGGTCGGGTAAACCAAACCCTACGCGCTTGGGGCCTCTACGCCGCGGAGGCGCCGTCGCCACCATCCTCGCCCCCGTTGCCACCCTCGGTGCCCGTTCCGGGCGTTTGTGACGCTGGCGGCGCCGACGACGCGTGCAACCCGTTTGTGGGCGCCGACTGGAGCTCCGCAATCGCGTCGTACCACTTCTACCTGTACGACGAGACACCCAACGACGGTGTAGACCTGCGCCTGTGGGAGTGGCCGCGTGTGACGCCTACCGATGGCCAGCTCGCAAATAATGGAATCTGTAAACGCTTGCAACTCTGAAACCACGAACACGCAGTATCAGTAGTCTACACCCTAACCCTGACCCTAACCTTAACCCTAACCCTAACCCTAACCCAGGCGAGGATGGGTTGCCAGCGGTCAACGCGTCCATACCACAGGGAGACTACTACGTGGCCTTTGGTGGCGCCAACTGCGCGCTGCATCACGTCAATCTGAGCACGGCGCTGCACGCCGGCTGCGGGCGCACCGACCTTGTGCCGTGCCTAGAAGGAACCGACTGCGCCGACTGCGGGCGCAGCGCGACGCTTGCAACGCAGACACAGCGCCGGCGCGCGCAGGCACTCCCAGCGATCAACGACGCGCGCGAGATGCACCACCTCAACCGCACGCTTGCGACTGCTAGTAGCTACCGCCTTCCCGTGCCGTGGTTGCACGCGCTGCGCATCAAGGACCATTGGAAGGTGTATGGGGGTGTGGTGCCCGGGTAAACCACTCAATTTTATTATAATTTACGTTCTCGTGTTCATGCAGCCGTTTCCCCAAGCTCGAGCTCGTCAGCGGTGACGCGAACGGGGCCCACGCAGAAAACCCGCTCCTCCCTGACACACGTGGCCCACATCTCGCGGCACCCGCGCTGCCTCCAGGTCACTGCGAGGGCCACCAGCGCCCCAGCAAGGCCACCAAGCATGAAGGAAAACACGGTCCTGACAAAGGGTAGCACTTCCTTCCGCATGCCCCGAACGGCAAACGCCGTGGTTACGGTGCATCCTATGAGCACAATGATGGTGAGGACCAGGCATAGCACCAAGCCACACGGGCTCTGGCAATGCAGCACGCGGCGCGTCTTCCACCGCAGGTTGCCATAGGGAGCACCGCACACGCTGCACTTGTTGTCGCCGCGCGCCTTCAGCATCGAGACGAAGCACGCCGTGTGCATGTGCCGGTCGGTGCACAGGCACTCTGACCTGAGGGGCACGGGCACGCTCTCGGTGCAGATGAAGCACTCGGGGCCCTCTTGAGGAGGCGCGCCGCCATCCACAACTCCACAACACACGCGACACACGGAGCGCATGCTTGGGTTCCGAGTGGCACAAGTTGCAAGCTTTACAATTCTGCCATCGCCAATTCTGCCATCGCCACTTCGGCAGGAAGCGTGCGCGCGGTAACTGTTTGCACGCTCACCGTAAGCCGGCGCAAGATCATCGATTGCACAATCATGGCCAGGCCGCGCAGGGCGATGAGGCGCATTAGGAGGATTACCAGCCCCAGGCCAACGATCGTCATCATCACAGCCGCCGCCAACACGACGGCAAGGCTCACGCCCGAGAGGGGTTTCTCCTTGCAACAGAGGACGAGCCACGTGTTGATTGAGCAGGCCGTCAGGACGACGAACGACAGCAACATTAAGCAACTGCACACGCCCACACTTTCCCACTTGACACCCACAATGCGCGAGCTGGAGCGCACGTTGGTGTAGGGTGCGGCGCACACGGGACACGTGGCGTGACTGCAGGACTTGAGCATCTGCTTCAGGCAGGCGTCGTGCACGTATCGGTCCGTGCATAGACACGCCGACCTGCGCGGCGCGGGCATCGAGTCCGTGCAGACGAAGCACTCGGGCGGATCCTCGGATGGCGACGGGCGCGACATCAAATTGGCAGTGGTCACAAAAGTCCCTTGCGGGTCTAGAGTGCCACGGGTTGGGCGGTTCGCTAAGCAAAGAAGTAACCACCGCTTACCGCTCTTACTTAGCGGACCCTGTTTGCGTGACACATGCCCACGCCAAGATTCGTTGTAGTGTCGGCGCCACTGGAGGACCGCGTCACCGCATCGCTTGCGTCGAAAGCGCGACAGGCCGTGCTGCTTGCGCTGCGACTCAAGAGCGAGATGAACGACACACTGCACCGCGAGGATGTGGGCGACAAGGCGACCGAGGCGCTGGAGGCCGTGGCCAAGCCTGGTAGCCTGCCGTTCATCTTCTTCATGCTTCTCGTGGCGGTGCTCGCCATACGAGAACTGCTGCTTCGCATTGAGACGCGGCGCATCCTCCATGTCCACAAGGTCGTAAACATGCCCGTACAGCCTCCAAGCAATCACAATCACGAAGACTGAAAAACCAAACCCCACGTTTTTCGCTAACTTATAACATGTGGGTTTACGAGTGTGAGTGTGAGTACGCGCACCCATACAGTCAAATTGTCATGGCCGGTTCTCAGATCGTTACCCAATCGACGGGCATGGCGACCATCCCCATGTCGTCTCCGGCGAAAACATTTTTGCTCCCCTTTGGTAAGAACCAGCACCTCGTGCCCGAAGGTGGCATCGTCTCCTACCCCAAGAAGCCCAACGTGATGCCCTCCGCCGAGGCCTTGGGCGCGCTACTCGCCACTAAGGCGCCGGAAAAGTGGCTTCCGTACTGCAAGCCCAACACACTGTTGCGCATCCAAGGCGAGACGGGCAACTGCGTCTACACGACTTTCTCTGTGGAGGGCTATCCCGAGGAGAAGCGAATCCTGCGCTTCATTTCCTCGGCCATCGCCGAAAAGAACTTCAAGCTGGTCAAGGAGACCGAGAAGGTTGCGGAGGTGACTAACGAGCGCCAGCAGATCCGCATGGATGTGCTCAACTGGACAAAGGAGGCCGACTGCCCCATGCGCGCACAGATCAGCCCCGAGATTGAGAAGTGGCCGGTCGCCGACGCCACTGAGGCCATCAAGTCGTGCGCCAAGGTGCCCGAGAGCAAGAAGCGGGCGAAGCCCGGGTCAAGCCAGGTCGACGAGATGGCGGCCATGCGCAGGCAGTACATCTGCTCTGAGCAGATCATCAAGGTGCCGCCGGAATCTACCTACAGGGTCAACGAGGTGGATGGGCTGCTACACGTGCTCTTCTACCGCAAGGCGCCGCTCACTGGCCCAAGCAACCCAGATGACGACGACGACGACCAGTAGGCGCACGCATGCGCGCTTGTGAGGGAAGAAGCGTGTAGTATTATTGCGTCTTTACACGAAACAAGTGCTTGTGTGTCTTTAAAATGGCGTTGGCATCCGCGCGGACGCCCCTCCCCACAAACTTTCCTGCCTTGGTGATGGCCGTTCGGTTACGAAGCAGGTGCACGGCCATAACGTCGCGTTGTAGTAGTGCGTCTCCAACGTGGTTGTGACGCAGCCGCGCATCGGCTAGCCCGTCCAGGGCGGCGGTCATATCTATCGCCAGGTCCTTGCACTCGTCGCCCACGAGACTTGTCATGAGCCGCGACCCGCAGGCTGCGACGTCCGTGATGAAGCCCTTGGCGAACGAGAGGTCCATCTTCGCGTCGGAGGCGTTGAGTGGTAGGCGGATACCGCCGTGCGCTCCCGCCTTGGTCTCGTGGGCGCACCGCAGCTCCACCTTGAGACCCTGCATGCAGACTCCGGGAAAGCGGGTCGACTGCGGAAGGGGATCAGTGGCGTTCCAGTGGCGGTTACACTTGCCGTCGACGATGCAGCCGCCGCAGAACTCCAGGCGAACCTCGAGCCGCTGAAACTTCTCGGCTGGTGACCTGGACCGGTGCAGCGCACACGCGCAGCCGCCGCTCGCGCGGTGCAGAATGCCCTTGACGAGCGTCCGGTGTGTTTCTATTGTTCCGCTGTCCATGCGATGCGCCGTTACGCGGTCTATGAAGAGCGCGCGCGAAACGGTGAGAGAGGTGGACGAGGCAATCGTGTGCAGCCGGAAGACGTCCTGCGCCATCAAGGCCACCGCTTCGGCGTACCAGGCGGGGAGCTCCCAGTACGAGTTCTTCTCGAGCGCCACATACCGACTCGTCGTTCGAGGCGCAAAGAGTGCCTGGCGTTCGCCCCTTGCCGCCTGGTCGAAAAGCGCAACCAGTTTGGGCGCATCCTCTGGCGACAGCTCCCCATCCAGCACCTTCTTTTTCTTCAGAACCGACGTCAGTAGCACCACAAGGCGCTTTGCATTCTTGTGCTTGCGCACGGCCAGCGTGCCTCCCCCGGGGAACGTGACCACGATCTCGGCGTTGCCACGCTCTTCTGGGTCGAGACGACGCGCCACCTCGTTAGTGCCGCGCACGGCCACACACTGGCGCCGCTGCGTCGAAGACAGCTTCTCGGAGGCCTCGCAGAAGAGCACGTCAAACTTGCGGATCTTGTAAGCCACCTCAATACCAGCGCCACTCACGAGCCGCTCGCGGCACTCGTCGAACTTATCCTCGTCGATCCCCTTGCCAATAGAGTCGATACTGTGAGGCTGCATCAGCCCTGGGTGGTTCGACAGTGGACCTAGCCGTTCAAGCAGGGGCACAAGCAGTTGCAATAAATTGACCTGGCACTTTACAACACCTTCCAATTGACTCTTCTCTACAGCAACGTGAACCAGGGGCGTTGCCATGTTCAATCCGACGCGCAATACACTCACACACCGTCACAAGTGCAGAGTTTTAAATTGATAGCGCGGCCATTGGGTGCCGGATATCGTTTGCAGACGTTCCCGAGAGCCAGATGTTTTCGCGCGGGCGGCCCGCCATCCAGGCCACCGCCCACAGGTTATTTGCGTCATCGACATTGATCTTGGCCACATAGGGCGTGTAGATATCCTCCTTTCCAAGGACTTGGCTGGCGGCGACGATGGCCACGCCTTCGGAGTACCGCGTGCGGCCGGCGACATGAACGGGCGAGCCGTGCGGCGACGATCCCAGCGCCGGGAACTCGTCGGGGTCGAAGCGGGGCTGCGGCGGCGGCGGCTGAGGCGGCTGAGGCTGCTGAGGCGCAAAGAGATCCACGATGAATCCGTTGGACACCGCAGACTGGTACCTCGTTCCGGAGACGGTGGTATACGGCTCACCCAACCATTCAAAGTACTCCTCGCGGCGTGCGGGCGGGCGTGCGGGAGGGCGTGCGGGAGGGCGTGGCGGTGGCAGAGGCGGCAACAACAGCGGAGGTGGCGGAAGCGGCTTGGTGGGCTGCTTCCAAAGTGCGCCGAGATACTCGCGCCACGCTTCGGCCATCTCCATCAAGCTTTCGACCTGAGCCTCGTTGATCGACGCGGGCATGGGGCTCTGGTACTTGATGTTGTGCATGATCTTCCAAAAGCAAAGGGCCTGTGCCTGGTAATCTTGCGCCCCCGAACAGGGGAAGTCTATCTTGTTGAGCAGCAGCAGCAGTATCTCGACGAGGGTCTTGGCGCATGCGAGATTGGAGCGCGGCAGGCCACTGACTGTGTCCACGAGAGCCCATTTGGGCACCTCCGAGACTTCGAGCGCCTCCGCCTGAAGGTTAGCTGTGTGCAACTTTGCCCAATTCTCGACGCTCAGAGCTCGGCCAAGGTCTTTGGGGTCGATGCGCATCACTACGCGCAGCGCATTGTTGCGGAGAAGGTGCACCTCGGAGATGACCGCGTTCAGCCAGCCCGAACCCTGAACCTCGGCAAGTGCAAGTAGCTGCGAAACCCGATGCGCCATTTCTAAGGACGATTGAACCGCAAAACTCAACTTGGGATTGCCCCCGATTGACATGTGTAAGGGTTTACGGGCGGAGACCAGGTGTGTGCGTCGCAACGGGAAAGCCTGCACCTAGCGCAATTTCCAACAAGTCACAAACCGGAGTGAGATTGTCTCCATGACACTGAATTGATAGCACACCCCTACTTACAAATATTACCCGACCACTCCCAAGGTTATGTACTGGTGCAACTTGTCCCACCGCCTACTTTGCCGTCTGGGCCTTGGCCGCCGCCGCCGCCTTGGCCGCCTCCGCCGCCGCCTCCGCCGCCCTCTTGGCCTCCGCAGCCTCCTTAGCCACCTTAGCCGCCGCCGCCTTCGCCTTCGCCGCAGTCTCCGCAGTCACCGCATTCTTGAAGCCGGCAGCATCCACCTGCATGTTCACGGGATTCTTTGGGGCCTCTTTGCGGCCATCGAAGCGCGTGCGGACGGTGCCCTCCGCATTGTTGAAGGAGCGGCACATGCGGTCGGCCGTGTACCACGAGACGTTGACGTTGACGTTGAGCGCGGCCGAGTTGGGCGCGGTTCTTACGCCGATGTTCGAGCCCTGCGGCATGGCCGCGCGCGAGGCGCTGGTGTCCAGGACTTGTCCCATCTGCCAACCTCCGACGACGTATTCGCCGACGGTGTCGCTCAGCTTGAGGCCCATGCGCGACATGCCCTCGAGGCGCGGCCGCTTGTAGCCGCTCTTCGTCGCGCCGTTGTTACCCTTCGCGCTGTAGGTCGAGTGGTTGATCATCTGCGACGAGGTGGACACCTGCAAGCGGAAGTTGGCCAGCACGGTCGTCTCCCCCGTCCCCGTGCCGGTGTACGCAGCCTTCTGTTTCACCATGAAGTCGGCTTCGTCCAGACCCTTCTTGAACTCGCGTTCCCGCAACTCGTTGTAAGCCTTCCGGGCCGCCTCGGTGCGCAATCCGCCATCTTGCAGTAGCAACTTGTCCGCGGCCAGAAGGGTGTCGATGTTGAACCAGCAGTCTGCCACCAGGACAATAAAGACCTTGTCGAGCGGCAGAGTCTCAAGCGAGCGCTCGCCCGTCCACGACGTGGTGATGGCTGGGCCCTGCACACGGATGTTGTACAGCTGACCATCGCGGGCCTCGAGGTACTCGTCGGACAGCTTGTCCGACGGGTCGTTGACACCCTTGGACAGCACAATGCCGTCGGGGCGCCAGTCGGTGAAGCCCTGATCCATGAGGAGGGTGTCGAGCACGGAGAAGGCCAGGTCGTCGCCCGCGTTGCGCGAGACGGAGAAGGGCTGCGCCATGCCATTTCCGTATTTAAAAGGGAGGTTCCCCTCCGTGCAGTTCACGAGCTGCGTGGCGGCGCCCTTGCCCTTCAGAAAGGGGCCGAAGTCGCGCGCAAAGATGCCTTGGTAGCTCTTCTTGTCATCGTCGCCTCCCTGGGCCGCCTCCGATCCATCGAGGCCGCTCTTCATTGCAATGTCCTGGAGATTGAGCAGGGTGTTATTATCCGAGAGCGCTGGGTTGCCCGCAGCTCCCACCGCAAGCCCCATGTTCTCGGCATACGCGACAGCGGCAAGGTGTGCGCCCACGGGTCCAGTGCTCTTGCTGATCGGGTCGAGTTTGGCCAGAACAGCATTGAGGCCCTTGGGATCGGCATCGCCAGCTCCGTCAATCTGGCCGTAAGGCTCGCGCAGGTTGATCGTCTTGTCCGCGAGCACTTGCTCAAAGTACATCTGCAGGTACTCAAGAGAGCAAAGCTGCTGGAAGCGCTCGGTTCCCGGCATGCCCGGCATGATGCTCGGCTGATAGGCCACGTTGTGGCCCTGGTAGCCGGGCGCCTCCTCGATGCCTTCGAGAACTTTGCGCCCCGCGCTCATGTTCTTGTTGCGCACGCCCAAAATAAAGGCCACCGTCGTAGCGCGCAGATCCTCGGTCTCGGTGCGCCACTCCATCCTGCCATCGTCCTTCTTCATGAAGAGCTTGTTGCTGGTGTTGAGCGGGACCAGGCGACTATACGGGATGCCAATGTTGCTTCCCTCGTTGGGACGCGCCGACTTGATTTGCGATGGGGCAACGCCGGCGGCAGGTGCGCTCACGCGGGTGTTGGCCGAGCCAATGGCGCCTCCGACGCCCGGCGGTGCCAGGTTGCGCTGCTGCGCGCCCCCAACGAAGGGGTTGCCTCCTCCAGTCACGCTTGATGCCATACGTCCAACTGCTCTACCTATCTGCGCGCTTGCTCGGCACTTGTGGTTCGCGTACCAATTGGTTAGCGAGTGGGTGTTATGATTTTTAGTTTACTAAATCGGAATGCACACGCTCACTCCATGGGCGCACAGTATCCTCCAGAATATTTCGCGCGGCGCTCTCGTACTTGCAAAAATCAAACGTCAGAATGCGGTTGGCATACGCCGTTCCAATCCGGTTGAGCGGCAGTCGCCGCGCGTGTAGCAGCTCTAGCACCACGTTCGCCACACCGGCAGTGCTCAGGTAGCACGAGAAGGGCACCTCCTGCGTCTCGAGCACCACACGTACACGCTCCTCGCCCGCGAATCGGCGCATATGCGCCGGAGCGTGCACGAGCAAACCGTCCATGCCCGTGCCTATGCCAACACCGCACCAGCACCTGTTGGCCGAGTTGGCTGCCGATAGCCACGAAACGCGCCGGCGCTGCCACGTGAGCGTCTGTGCTAGCTCGATGTGCGTGACTAAGAGCAGCTCGTAGATGCGCACAACCTTAACGTCCTCGAACGCGCCTCCGAACAACCACCCGTGCTTGGCCATGGCGCCCTGCAGCTGCGGCTCGCGCGCAAGCCGCGCAGCAGCGGCGCTGAGCCCCTTACGCTCGCAGGTCTTGAGGAAGGCGCGCATGCGCGTCGTGACAGCCTTGCGTATGTCGGCGGCGCGTGTGCTAAAGCGGGACAGCGCATCCAGCACGACCGCACACGACTGGTCCAGCGTCAGTGCGTATGCGCTCTCCTCCCGCACCGCGGCCGCGCGGCACTTTTCAATGTACGATACGCAGACCGAGCGCGCTTCGGCGTGCGAGACGATCCCATCTAGGACGCGGCAGCTCTCGAGGGTAAGCACGTTGGTTAGTTTGGCGAGGAATGTGTCCACGTTCGTTACGGAGTCTGCTAGCACCCCTCTGTGCTGGTTGCACACCGATCCGTGCAGGTCCTGCAGGAAGCGCAGGAACGAGCGGTACACGCCGTCCTCGACGCTCGCGCGCGTGCGCTGCGTCAGCCGCATGGGGAAGCTCATGGGAACAAGGTCCTCTCCCGAGGAGCGCAACGAGTCCCCAAACCTCTCGATCTTGGCGCAAGCCTCGACGTACGACGCGTGCAGCGCCAACTGCTGGCGGACGAGTGTTGCCTCGGCGCAATCGTCCTCTGATCCAGTTGAGTCAACTTCACGCAGTGCGGAATCGATGAGTTCCTTTTCGCGACAGCAAACGTGCATCGGCGAGAGCGGCACTTGCTTTGATTTGCGGCGCTTCATTGCCTTGGTTAGCGTCGTCTGAGAGTGCGTCGCTCAAAAGTACCAAGGTTGATAAATGACACCATTCAATTTTTAACCTCAGCAATTGCCTTGGTATGGCACAAACTCTAACAACGCGGACACGAGTGCGGCAACACAACAACCTCCGGTACCGCTCACAGCAGCAGCAGCGCGCGCGTGCGCCAACTCACGACAGCTGATCGTGGCTGCGCTTAAGCGCATTGGAGAGTTGCAAGTACGCCTGCTCCGACATCGCTTCCTTGTGCTCAAAGAGAGTGTTGGAGAACTCGCGCACGGCGTCAAGACCGGCCTGGTTAGGGGAGTCACCGTCGGGCTCGTCGGCCTCCTGGTCGTCCTCTTCCTCCTCGTCGTCGGTACCCTCGACCAACACCTCCTCGTCGTCGTCGTCCGACTGCGACTCCACATCCTGCGCATTGTCCGAATCCGCCGCCCCGAAATCGCCCGCCGCCTCATCGCCCGCCGCCTCATCGCCCGCCGCCTCGCCGAACAGGTCCTCGGCCCCATCGTTCGCCGCCCCATCGTCCGCCGCCTCCGCCGCCGCCGCCCTTGCCGCCGCCGCCACCGCCACAAACCGAGCCGCCGCCGCCCTTGCCGCCGCCGCCTCTTCCGCCTCACGGTTCGCCGCCTGATCGCCCGCCGCCTGATCGTCCGCCTCCCTCGCCGACGCCCTTGCCCCCGCCTGAGCCGCCACCCATCGAGCCGCTGCCGCCTCCGCCGCCTCCGCCGCCGCCGCCTCCGCCGCCTGCTGCGGGGATGACTGCTGCGGCGGTGGCACCTGCTGCGGCGCCGACTGGTTAACCACCACCAACCAATTGGTGAGGTGGATGCGCGAGTGGGGGTGCATGAAGTCCACCAATGCGCATCCCACCATAGAGCGCGAAAAGTGCAACTTGTCTGCATCTGTGGCCATGGGGTAGGTGACGCTCACGGACACGTACTCGGGGCCGAGACGCATGGCGCGAACGTCGTTCTTGTCCTTAATCAGTCCCGCGTGCTTGACGTCGCTGCCCTTCAAGACTGCGTAGAAGTTCAAGGCCGGCTTATGGATCCAGTGGGACCGCTGGCCTTCCCCGTTGTACTCCAAGACTGTCAATGTGGTGGGACGAATCGCGTTGGGAAGGAAGAACTCGTGCAGCAAACCGGTCTCATCGGGCGTCTCATTCTCACCCCACTCGACGTGGTCTTGCACCATGAAGAGCTCCGCAAACGCCCTCATCTCGTCGTGGCTGCTTAGGGGGAATGTGCGCGAGGTGCAGTGCTTGTTGTCGACTTCGCTTAGATGCCTCGCGGCTTCCCCCGACGACTTCAGCATGTCGTACTTGCGCATGGTGACCGCGCGCATGCGCTGCATGCCCGTGGGGGAATAGACGTCAGCTGCATTGCTCATTTTATTGAAGTGAACCTGGGTAGGTAAGCTTTGGTGGTTCAATTTATAGTTCAGTATGAGATTGAACGGGACCCCGCGGTTTACGGGCGGTGTCAAGGTGGTGTGGGGGGGGG
>MDSY01064613.1_pt1 | contig 14095 bp, 12 predicted proteins | sample 811131 | NCBI WGS metagenome assembly MDSY01 (sample SAMN05326643, study PRJNA326480) | marine metagenome | isolation source: seawater | place: Atlantic Ocean: South West | collected 2010 | reverse complement strand
TTTTCATGAACACGCGCCGGGTTTGGTGGAAATTGGTGCAGTATCTGGCTTTGCTTTTGATAATGAGTACCCCAGACATCAAAGCTTTCTAGTTCCTTTTGGTATCGCCAACAGACTTGTCAGCAACGGCGAATATCTGCAATTTATCCATGATGGTGGCTATCAACGGGCAGATTTATGGTTAGCCCAAGGTTGGGCGTTGTTGCAGGAAATACCTCGGCACCACCCACTTTATTGGCATCGAATGGGTTCTGGTAGCTGGTCCGAATATCGGATGGATGGCTTGCACCCCTTGCAGTTGGATGCGCCGGCAACTCATATCAGCGGTTATGAAGCAATGGCCTATGCAGGTTGGGCCGGTGCGCGGCTACCGACAGAATTTGAGTGGGAGTGGGCCGCCCACGGAAAACCGGAGGTGGGTAATTTCGCTGATTCAAATCGCTTTCATCCAATGATCTGTGAGGCTTCAACGGAGCAGTTCTTTGGCGACGTCTGGGAGTGGACTTCAAGTGCCTATGGCCCTTATCCGGGTTTCAAAACTCTTGAAGGCGTGCTGGGAGAATATAATGGCAAATTCATGAGTAGCCAGTTGGTTTTGCGTGGTGGGTCTTGCGTTACAGACTCTTCACACATTCGTGCCAGTTATCGAAACTTTTTTTATCCTGGAGACAGTTGGCAGTTTTCTGGTATACGTTTAGCGGCGGATTTATGACGCTAGTTCTTCTTTGTCTAATGAGCAGAATGGGTTTTTAGGTCTAGAGCCCGATTTAGATTTGATTATAACTGAAGCGTAACAAGGCACGAGTTAGGAAGCTTAGTTGATCTTTTTTGCTTTAGTTGAGCTTTTGCTCACAAAGAACTCGTACAAATATGCCAAGCAAGAGTTCATTGCCCTTACTCAAGCTGAACAGTTTAAATGTCTTTAAAGTTGGCAATACAGCAACGAATAAGCCTAAGTGCGTTAATCACTCGGACTAATCGAATTCCCATAACACCCAACTTGTGATCAAACTATCTACTCGCTCTAAGTCGCCATTACCCTCAGTAGCGTCGGTTGGCACAAGGTAGTAGGGCTTGCCTCGCTTGGGTACCACACGGATATATCTAAGTTGACCGTTTTGTCTAAACTCATAAAGAAGGCGATTTTCTTCAGCCACAATAACGACATCTGGGCCTCTATTAGTTTGGGCGCGGGTTGCACTAGATAGCAATAATAAGCTGGCAAAGATTATCCCCGCTAGCCCAGAATATCGGCTAAATGATTGGCCTAGAGTACGCTTATTGGACGACCGATGCCGGGGCCACCTGGCAGAACTTGCGCGAACGTTTAGGACTTGTTTTCGGTTTAAGAAATAGCCTGTTCTTTTTTGTCCAAGCACAGGTAAAGTGCGTTTGCTCATTTTCTAATTCTCTACAAATTATAGGAACGTAATCAGTGTCGGATAATCTACCGTCTATTCCCAAGGAACACCGAGCACCATTAGTGCTGGTTGATGGCTCCTCTTACTTATTTAGAGCTTATTATGCCCTTCCGGACCTAAGCAATTCTAGTGGCCATCCTACAGGCGCTATACGCGGTGTTATTAGTATGATTCGCAAACTAGCTCGTGATTACCCGGGTAGTTTAGTTGCGGTAGTTTTCGACGCGCCAGGTAGAACCTTTCGTGATGATTTATACGCAGAATATAAGGCTAATCGAGCGTCCATGCCCGAGGATTTGCGAGAGCAAATTGCCCCTATACACGATCTGATAAGAGCAATGGGCTTACCGCTGATTTGTGTGGAAGGTGTAGAGGCGGATGATGTAATTGGCACCTACGCTACTCAAGCAAGCGCAGCCAAGCGCGCCACAGTGATTTCCACTGGTGATAAAGATATGGCGCAATTGGTTAGCGACCACGTAACCCTTGTAAATACCATGACCGAAACCACCATGGATCGCCAAGGTGTGATCGATAAATTTGGCGTTACTCCCGAGCAGATCATTGATTACTTAGCCTTAATGGGAGATACCGCTGACAATATTCCTGGGGTGCCGAAAGTTGGTCCTAAAACAGCTACTAAATGGCTAAATGAATATGGCTCTTTAGATGAAGTCATCGCGCAAGCAGATGAGATAAAAGGCAAGATTGGTGAAAATTTACGCGCCAGCTTAGAGCAGCTACCTTTATCTAAAGCCCTCACCACAATTAAGTGTGATGTAGATTTAGAGCTGTCTATTGAACAGTTGCATGCTACGCCCACCGATGTGGAAGTGTTGCAAAATCACTTCAAGCAATTTGAATTCAAAGCCTGGTCCGATGAATTAGATCGCAGTCAAAGCAAGGCCGAAAACGTGCCAATCGCCGAACCTGCGTCATTAGCACTACCGGCAGTTGAATATCATCGTGACTATGAGCTGATTACCAGCGTTGACGCACTTAACTCTTGGGTCCAGGAATTGTCATCTGCTGAAGTTTTTGCCTTCGATACAGAAACCACAAGTGTTAACTATATGCTTGCAGAATTGGTTGGCTTCTCGTTTTCAGCCAAGGCTGGCAGAGCTGCTTACTTGCCAGTAGCTCATGACTACCCGGGGGCGCCTGACCAGCTATCTCTAGAGCAAGCTCTAGCCGCATTAACGCCTTTGCTAGAAAATCCAAGAATTGGCAAAATCGGTCAAAACATCAAATACGACATGAGTGTATTAGCACGCTACGGGGTCAACTTTGCCGGGCCACTTTTCGACACTATGCTTGAATCTTATGTTTTGAATAGCGTAGCAACACGCCACAACATGGATGCGTTAGCGGAATTTTATCTACACAGAAAAACTATTCATTTTGAGGAAGTTGCGGGCAAGGGCGCTAAGCAATTAACCTTTAATGAGATCCCTTTAGAAACCGCAGGTGAGTACGCTGCTGAAGATGCGGATATAACGCTGCAATTGCATGAGTGCCTATATCCACAAATTCAATTGGTGCCGACATTGCTGTATGTCTTCACCCATATTGATATGCCGTTGGTGCCGATACTCTCCCAGGTAGAGCGTCAGGGCGCGCTAGTAGATGGCCGTATGCTTAAGCAGCACGGCGCAGAGTTGGCTGACAGGCTGAAAGAATTAGTTGAGCAAGCTTGGGAGCAAGCGGGTGAAACTTTTAATCTAGACAGCCCAAAGCAGTTGCAGACAATCTTCTACGAAAAGTTGGGTCTGCCGATACTAAAGAAAACCCCTGGTGGAAAGCCGTCTACTGCTGAAGCTGTTTTGGTAGATCTGGCTCGAGATTATGAGTTACCCGCAACTCTGCTAAATTATCGTGGTTTGGCAAAACTAAAATCTACCTATACGGATAAGTTACCATTAGATATTAATGCTGAGACGGGGCGTATACATACCTCCTATCATCAAGCGGTAACTGCAACGGGTCGCCTATCCTCATCAGACCCTAATTTACAGAACATTCCAATTCGTAATGCAGAGGGGCGGCGCGTCCGACAAGCTTTTGTGCCGCCAGCGGGTTACAAAATTATGGCCGCAGACTATTCGCAAATTGAATTGCGGATCATGGCCCATTTGTCCGGCGACAAAGGCCTGACAATGGCATTTGCCGAGGACCAAGATATTCATAGAGCAACTGCTAGTGAAGTATTTGATGTCGCACCGGACGCAGTATCTGATGATCAGCGGCGCAGCGCTAAGGCGATTAACTTTGGGCTCATTTATGGAATGTCCGCATTTGGTTTGGGTAAGCAATTGAGCATCTCCAGAACCTTAGCCCAAGACTACATTGACCGATATTTTTCCCGTTATCCTAGGGTTTTGCGCTACATGGAAGAGACTAAGGCGCTTGCCGCGGAGCAAGGTTTTGTTGAAACAATCTTTGGTCGCAGGTTGTATCTGCCAGAAATAAATGCCAAGGCGGTGCCCCGCCGCCAAGCAGCGGAAAGAACAGCTATTAACGCGCCTATGCAAGGCACCGCAGCAGACATAATCAAGATCGCAATGGGTTCCGTACAAGACTGGTTGGCCGGTGCAGATTTAGATGCGCGGATGATTTTACAAGTCCACGATGAATTGGTTTTTGAGGTTAATGATAAAGATTTGCAGGCGCTCACTGAAGAAGTAGTGCAGCGTATGTGCGGAGCAGTTACGCTTTCCGTACCTCTTACTGTCGCAACGGGTGTAGGTATGAATTGGGATGAAGCGCACTAGTATGGGCGCTAAAATTCTTCCTCTGTTTCGCTAGTTAGATCTTCTATTAGATGCTCTGGGGTTTCCTCCAATTCGTCTCCGTCGATTGGCGTAGCCAGTAGGCCGAGCAGTTTAGTGATCAGTTCTTCTTTTCCGAGTCCGCGCATGGCGGAGAAACACTGCACTGTGGCATAAGGATAATCGCTATAACTGCTTCGGATTTTTTGCAGAATCTGTTTTTGCGCTCCACCACTTAGCTTGTCAGCTTTGTTGAGTAATATGTGAATAGGAATGTCGCTTTTTGTACTCCACTCCAACATTTCCATATCAAAGGCCTGGTTCGGGTGACGAATGTCCATCACTAAGATAATGCCCGCCAAGTGATTGCGATAGGACAAGTAGTGATTGACTGACTTTTGCCAAGTTTTTTGCGCTGCTTTGCCTGCCTTTGCATAGCCATATCCGGGCAAATCGACAATTCTCCCGCCGGTTCTGATGTCAAAAAAATTTAACAGCTGAGTGCGTCCAGGAGTTTTACTGACCTTAGCGGTTCTTTTATTACCAGAGATTTGGTTCAAGACTGAAGATTTACCTGCATTGGAGCGCCCCGCAAAGGCTACTTCTGCACCAAAACCAGTGGGACATCGCTTTAAATCCGGCGCACTGGTAAGAAAGGTGGCCTCAAGTCGTTCAGGTAGTGACTCTTTTTTTGTCATCTTGATATATAATCCGCGGTCTCTTAGCTTGGTTTTGATTTTGACCGATAGCGCAAGGAGGTTAGATGCATCTATTGGCGATTATGCGCCAGTGTAACATCCTTAAAGTGAGTCGAGGTTTGGAATTGAACTTAACAATTGTTAAAGCTTAAGAGATTAAATTTTTAACTTTAGGCGGCGCGTTAGTGGACATTGCGTCTCTAACGAATGAGCCGCATCAAAGGTTGTATCACTAAGTAAACTACGGAATTTGAATACATGAGTGTTCGCACAAGCATTGCAAAAATAACAACGATTTCCATTCTTTTAGGCTTTTTCAATAGCGCAGCTATCGCCGCTGGTGACGTAGCCGCAGGTCAAGCACAAGCTATTACGTGTGCCGCGTGTCACGGACAAGATGGTGCAACAGCTATTGCGCCAAACTATCCAAGTTTGGCAGGACAAAATGAGGTGTACCTTACACGCCAATTGAAGATGTTTCAGTCCGGAGAGCGCAATGTTGCCTTAATGACAGCGCAACTTATCGGCAAATCCGAGAAGGATTTAGCAGACCTTGGGGCTTACTATGCGTCTTTGCCCGCCAAGCATTCCGAAGCCAAAGGAATTGACGAAGATGTGTATGCTGCCGAACGCATATACAAAGGCGGTGTTATCGCTAAGGGTGTGGCAGCATGCGCTGCATGCCATGGACCAAATGGTGCAGGCAATGCTCAAGCCGGTTTCCCAGCCATAAGTGGCCAGTCTCCAGGTTATACGATAGAGCAGTTGACGGATTATCGAGAAGGCAGAAGAGGCGCTGGCAACGCATACGGGAACATGATGCGAGGTGTTGCTGCGGGTTTGAGTGATGGCCAAATTGCTATTCTCGCTGATTACATTAGTGGCTTGCACTAAGCCCCTGATTAGGTCCTTTGTTAACTATTTTGGGTTCAGATATGCATATAAGTAATTTATTCCAGATTCAAACGAAGAAGGTTATCGGCGCTATGTACGGCAGTTTTCTATTGATCGCGGCGGTTTCTCTGCCAACAGCGATCGCTGGCGAAGCATATGTTGAAGGTGTTCACTATGAAGCGATCACCGTGCCAGTCAGCACTGGATTAACGGATCAAGTTGAAGTGGTAGAGGTATTTGGTTACGGGTGTATTCACTGCTACAGCTTTGACCCAATGCTCGGGCGCTGGGAAAAAACTAAGCCCGCTGGTGTAGAGTTCAAACGGGTCCCAGCGGTCTTTTCAACGCAGTGGAGCCTCATGGCCCAGGCGTTTTACGCCGCTGAAACGCTTGCTATTGGCGACAAAATGCACGAACCCCTTTTTGAAGCAATTCATATAGACCAGCTTGATATTCGCGACGAGCAGGTTCTAGCAGAGCTATTTGCTGAGCATGCGGGTGTAAGCGCCATCGATTTCAGTAAAGCGTATTCTGCTTTTTCGGTAAAAAGTAGAGTTTCTCAAGCCCGTGCGAAAAGCGCCGCCTACGGTATTACGGGGGTACCAACGATGGTTGTTAATGGTAAGTATCGGGTAGATGGTCGCATGGCAGGCTCTAATGAAGGCATGCTTGAGGTTGTAGACTTTCTAATTGCGAAGGAAAAAGCTGCCCTTTAAGCAACCAGGTCAGATAAAGGTAGCGAGTGGGTTTAATTCCAAACGCACTCATTTATAACCCTCCTTTTGGTTGCTGCTCCAGCTACCTAACTCCGCAGCCAAGTTCACCAACTGGGTTTCTTCCGCTGACTTTTTACGCTGCCACGTACTTTTTTCCCTTCTAACCGGCGCTTCTTTGAGGCTAACGTGGGCCGTGTTGCTACTCGAGATTTGGGTCGGATCAACGCCTCGTCTATGAACTTTTCCACCCGCGATACGGCCTCTTGCCGGTTCATAAGCTGAGACCGATGATTGCCAGATTGAATAACTAATTCACCAAGTTTATTAATACGCTTGGCTTGTTGATCTATAAGTCTTGATAAAGGGCCGGGTGGTAAATGTAGCTTACTCACAGTGACTCTAAGTTCCACAGTGCTGGCAGTTTTATTGACGTGTTGGCCGCCCGGGCCTGATCCCAAGATAAATCGGAATTCACAAATTTCGGAAGGCAGTTTAAAAGCCATGATCAATCGATGCGCATTGAATGGTAGACCGACCATAGAAGCTCCGCCTTCTAAGTTCAATGCCTTCGCAGATTTTTCCGTAATATCAGCCAAGTGGGGCAGTGAAACATCGGGTTGCTGCTTTACAGCAACTCTGCAATTTGTCAGTTAGTTACAGCAGCTTGGTCAAAGAGCGAATCTAAAGCTGTCAAACGTCAGTGAGATTTATCGAACACGCGGCTAAAAGTACGTTTTTTTGAACCTGGACTTTTAATGGTGACCACTGCCAATAATCGACCATCGCCGCGTATTGACCATGTCTTAGCCACCTTACGCTCAGTGGTTTTATACTTTTGTTCAATCTTTTTTTTCGACCACTTACTGTCTCGACCGCGATAATGGCCTTTACGCAGAATTTCTTTTGAATCATTCCCGCTGACTTCGGGGTAATGGATACTGATCTTGTTTGCTGCCACAGATATGGTCATTGTTCGCGAACGTAAAACAGCAGGATCTGCTGCGCTCAAAGGGGACTGAGGACCGGCTTTGGAGCGCCCGTTAGGAAGAGGTAATCCCATGACAGATACTCGCATGCGACTCGGTCCGCCTAGAACGGTTGGTTTCTCATCTAATTCTTCGCGTAACAAATCTGTTTCTGCCACATTGATGACCCAGTCACCAGTATATTTTTCAGTAACCTTGTTCATTGCAGCAGCAACATTGTTGCTGCAAAACGCGGCCAGGCAGATGAAAAAAGCAAAATACCTAAGCGTCATATATATTTCTCGCCGCTGATTAGTTTTGTCAAATTGCCCCCATTTAATTCCCTAAGAGTCGGTTATAGCCTTTGTTAAAGCTTCCACCGCAGTTGGAGCGGTGCCAGATTTTTCTTGCTTTAATTTAATCTTTGCCGCAGATAAGAACGCACTTAAATCCTTCTTATAGCTATCTGGGTTAACGAATGGATTTGCTTCACCACCTTCTCGAATAGCGAGTAAGTCGCGGCGAGCGAAAACTTTGCCCATCGCTGCGTGATTTGGCAGGCTCACGGAGGTGCCTTCCTGAATAGATTGCAGGCGCTCGTAGCTGTTGATGTAAGTCTCAGTGCGCTCCACGCCGGAGAAATTTAACCCTACACCACCTAACGTCATGGCTGTATATTCTCGCTCTCCTTCGCGTACCTTATAACGAATAGATAACACGCCAGTGGTGTGACCAGGGGTATTGAAAAGTTCGAAGGCATTATCACCTAGAGCAATTACGTCGGCGTCTTCAGCCACAACATCGACGTTGGGTTTAGCCATATAAAACTGTGGCAAGTCCGGTTCTGCTCTGGCTATTGCCCAGTCTTCTGCGGTCATGACTATTGCTGCGCCGTAGACTTTTTGAAAGTAAGCCGAGCCGCCAGCATGATCAAAGTGCCCATGGGTGTTAATGACATACTTGATGTCACCTGGATTAAAGCCCATGGCCCGAATGTTGTTCACCAACAAGGGCACCCACTTCCCGTACAGGCTATCAATGAGTACTAGGCCATCGCCCGTATCTATCAGGTAGGCGGCAACCCAGTCGATGCCAACATAGTAAACGTTGTCGAAAATTTTGAAGGGCGCGACATATTGGGTCGCTGGATTTTCCCAGCTATCCCAAAGGTCTTGCAGGACAGGGTCAATGGCTGCGCCTACATAGCTTTCACGAGTGCAATCAACGCACAACACATTTTCTACATCCGCAAAGCTTTCAATATTAGCTACCCAGTCTCTAATGCCTGTGCCATTTGCGGCCCACGTATAAAATTCCGGTTTTTGCAACACAGTGTGGGAAGCACCACCGCCAATGAAGCTGCGAAAATTATCAGCCTTTGCCCGGATGTCTTGATGGTTTGCTTTCAACGAGTCCAAAAGTTGGACATTTTTTTGACCACCTAGGGCAAGAAATCTTTTTTGTACGGCGTCTTCAGCTGCATCGTATTCAGCAAAAAGAATTTCCGGGTGGCGCTGTGCCGCAGCGACATATAACGACTCGTAATTCATGTCTTCTGAATTCAGCTCCCCAAAGCCTTTTTCGTCGTTAAGGAAATTGAAGGTGCCCCATTGCTCGTGGGGCCGATTTGCCTCGTTCATGAGCCGGTAGCCACCGGCTCCATCCCCCAATTGAGCGACTCGGGCCTCGGGGTAATGATCGGCGATAATAGAAGCGTATAGCGGCGAGGGCATTGCGCCGGCAGATGAGCCAGTGACGAATATATTTTCGGGACTTTTAACGTTCGCGAAAGTCCAATCTAACACCGCTTGCATATTTGCTCGGCCTTGGTGACGAACGATTAAATCTTTTTGCCCCGCTTCAACAGGTGGATATATTGTATCGCTGGCGCCGATATGGACATCACCGGTGCAGTAGGGCGCATAAACTACAGTGTGAGCTTGAAACGGGTTATTCACGTTTGCGACGTTGAAAATGCCAAAATAGGGGTAAGTAGTGTTCGCTAGGTTGATTGTATAACTGGGCTGTATCTGTGGGTCGCAGTTCTGCCTAAACCAGCAGGCGCCACCGCCTTCAAGATACACCAGAAGCTTTTCGGGCGAGCCTTTGCGGACAAAAAATTTGTAAGGAGAACCATCAGAGCAAGTAGTTTTACTCTCAGGGAATAGCGTTTGCCAGTTACCAACTGCTACCACCTCGCTTTCTGCGATGGACTTTGGGCTGGTGAGTTCTTGTTTTTGGCAACTCATTAATGCGCAGAATGAAGCCAGCGCAATGAGGCTTATTCTTATCATTTGCACCTTTTGCAGCGGATACGAGTATTTATGGGTCTTTGCATAGGTTCTAGGCCAATATCGTTTTAGAATAGGTCTTGATAGTAACGTCGCGGCCTCCGCCGGGACAACAGTCTTGTGGAGACAAGTTATGGAAGTGCTGGATCGAGTAAAAATGTTGCAACAGGCTGAATTATGGCGACAAGGCAGTATCGACAGTGAAGCAATGTGGCTTTGGTCTCTGCAAGCAAAGGCCGAAATGAGCGTGGTTGACGCCGCAGTGCGTGATGCATTGGACATGTTGTGCTCAATTCCTGACGATCTGCTTATCAGCGAGGATACCGAGGTTATTTTTGATGCACTGGGCAATCCCGAGGATCAAACAGACTTGTCCTGCAATTTGCTGTGGAACTATCTTGATATGATTGATACCAGAAGCCGCCGAACCACATTAGCCCAAGACCCATTTTACGGCCCTTATTGTCAGGACTAGTGCCAGGACTCACTGTCTGGACTAAGTCTTTGGGAAAAAGTCGCAAGCACTAAATTGTAAAGTCAGGATAATCTGGTTTTAAAATGTTCCGATTAATCTGGTCATGTCCGCTCTGCGAGGGGAAGAAGAGGAATAATTCATTAACAAATTAGCTGAACTTTTGCGTTTGCTTGATATCGAGCAAATTGAAGAGGACGTGTTTCGCGCACAACACCCGTCGAGCAGGACCAAAAGACTTTTTGGCGGCCAGATTTTGTCCCAAGCATTAATGGCGGGGATCAAAACAGTAGCGCCTGATCGCTTTGTGCATTCGCTGCATGGCTATTTTTTGCGCCCTGGAGATCCGTCCATGCCGGCCATTATTCGTGTGGAACGTACTCGGGATGGCGGATCTTTTTCAGCCCGCCGTATACTGGTGACCCAGCGCGGAGAAGCTATATTTAATATGGACGCATCTTTTCAAGTGCCAGAGTCAGGTTTAAATCATCAGATAGTCATGCCCGATTTACAGCCGCCCCCTGAGATTAAAATCCCTAAGGCTTTATTTGACGCACCATTTGTTACGTGGCGGCATGAATTTCGGCGTTTGCAGTCGGAAACACCACAGCCGCCAGAGCAATTTGTCTGGTTTAAAAGTACTGGTTCTGTGCCTGTAGATCCTGCTTTAGCGGCTTGTTTGCTAGTTTACGAATCAGATAACGTGTTGTTGGGAACCGCGAGGCTGCCGCATCGAGGCAGCTTTAAGCGCGAGGCTATGCAGGTAGCCAGCCTTGATCATGCCATGTGGTTTCATCGGCCAGTAGATGTCAATCAGTGGATGCTTTATGCGATTGACACTCCCAGCACGTCCGAAGCCAGAGGATATACTCGAGGGAATATCTTTACGGAGCACGGCGAGCTGGTTGCATCTACGGTTCAAGAGGGCCTGATCCGCCTTCATTGAACCTGAGAGATCTTGACCATTTTTGAGTTGGCCTACATCGAGTCAACGAGGTTACGTAGTTTCTCGCACTGAGCTACTCGCTCATTAGCACTTTGCCCTGCAAAGTTGACGTTTAACGAAGTCACGCCAGATTCTCTCAGTGCGTAAAGACGCTCTTTAACAAAGCTCTCAGGTCCGATAAGTGAACTCTTGGCAAGATAGTCAGCGGGAATGGCTTCTTCAGCAGCTTTCTTATCTCCGGCTAGGTAAAGGTCTTGAATGATTTTCGCTTCGTCTTTGTAACCACTCTTGGCAAAAATGTCATTATAAAAATTCTTTGAACGGGCGCCCATGCCTCCAATATATAACGCTGCACCAGGGCGAGCGCGTTCTCTTAGCTCCTCCATACCGCCGCCAATGGCAACACTGCCACCTGCAAAAATATCCAAAGGTGCTCTATCACCACCTCTCATGGCATTACCTCGGTCTAATGATTCACCCCAAACAGCGCGAGCTGCTTCAGGTGTGTAGAACGCCGGCAACCAGGCGTCAGCCAGTTCTGCAGTCGCAGCAACACTGGTTGGTCCTAAAGATGCAATGGCAATTGGAATATCGTCTTTCACAGGGTGGTTAATTAATTTTAATGGTTTGCCTAAACCGGTGCCTTCATTTTGAGGCAGTGGAATCTGGTAATGCTTGCCAAGATGCTGGACTTTTTCGCGCTTCCACACTTTGCGGCAAATCTCTATCACTTCGCGTGTTCTAGCAACTGGGGCGTTGTAGGGCACCCCATGAAAGCCCTCAACAACTTGTGGGCCAGAGGCGCCTAGCCCGAGCATTGCGCGGCCATCAGACAAATAGTCTAGGCCTGCTGCGGTCATGGCTAACAAGCTTGGCGTACGTGTGTAAATCGGCAATATGCCTGACGCGATAATCACGCGCTCAGTTTCTGCAGCTAAATAACCCATGGCTGTTGGCGCATCAAAGGAATAGGCCTCCGGTACCCACACAACGTCCAGTCCGGCCTTCTCTAACTCCTTTATTTCTGAAACGGCCTCTTTAAATCCCCCCGAATAACTCATCAATGTCGAAATTCGCATGTTTTCCTCCGGTAATTTTTGTTGCCAGATTATGGATACTTGTGCATGTTTGTTGCTAGTCATTTTTTCAATAGGAATAAATATGAGGCGTAAAAGTAGCGCGGTGGTGAGAAATTTGGCCGCTTTAGCCGTTTCTTTAGTTCTTTCGCACGGCGCAAAAGCAGATGTTGCGACTTATGCTGAGGAGGCCGTACCTCGTCTTTCCCAGTACCTAAAAATTGATACGGTTAACCCACCGGGTAATGAATATCGTGGCGTTGCCTACTTATCTACGTTGCTTGATGACGCCGGCATTGCTTATGAGTCGGCTGAGTCAGCTAAAGGGCGGGGCAATCTCTGGGCAAGACTTGAGGGCTCTGCGGATAAAGACGGTAAAAAGAAACCCGCCTTGGTCCTGCTTCATCACATTGATGTAGTTCCAGCAGACTTAAAATTTTGGACCGTAGACCCCTTATCTGGCGATGTTGCCAACGGCTATATTTATGGGCGTGGAGCGATTGATACCAAGGGTTTAGGCATTGCGCATCTTCAGGCCTTTTTAGCCTTGGCGGATAGCGGGATAAAACTCAATCGAGACATTCTATTTGTCGCCACCGCGGACGAAGAAGCTGGCGGTTTTTTTGGTGCTGGCTGGCTTATTGAAAACCGACCAGAGATTTTCACTGGCGTCGGTTATGTGCTCAATGAGGGTGGTTCAGGGCGCAGCTTTGGCGCAGACATTGCGGTAATGGTAGAGGTGACGCAAAAGGTGCCCCTTTGGTTGCGTTTAACAGCATTAGGTAAGCCTGGTCACGGTTCTGCACCACAGATGCAAACATCAGTTACTCGACTTATCCGTGGTCTAAAGCGCGTAAGCGAAACGGAGTTTCCGGTGAACGTTATTCCTCCTGTTGCCCAAATGTTTGAAGGCTTAGCGCCTTATCAATCTGATGCTGATCGCTCCAATTTTGCTAACTTGTCTAAAGCCGTAGAAAATCCCGATTATCTGTTAGGCCTGAAATTAAATAATCCCGGTGGCCATGCGCTACTGCGTAATACTTGCTCGATAACTACTCTAGAAGGCAGCAGTAAAATCAATGTGGTGCCAGCCCAAGCACATGCAGAGTTAGATTGTCGACTGTTGCCAGACCAAGATCCGAAAGCGTTTCTTGTAGATTTGAATAATATTATTAACGACAAGCAAATAACTATTGAGCGCATTATGGGCTTCACTCCGGCAATAAGCCGTACCGACACGCCGCTGTACAAGGCGATTGTTAGGGTATCCGAGCAGGCGTTTGCCGCTCCCGTTATTCCTACGGTCGCAGGGGGGTTTACCGACTCGCACTTTTTTCGTGATTTAGGCATTACCAGCTATGGCTATTCACCTTTTGTTTATGCGCCGGGAGAGTTCTCAGGAGTGCATGGTAACGATGAACGTCTGGGGGTCGCAAACCTGAAAAAGGGGGTACGCACAATGTATCAATTGTTAGTAGATTTCGCATCGCAGTCGGAATGATTCACTAAAATACGGCCCCGCCTGTTTAGTTATTGTTGACTAAGCGATGAGAAGGTTTGCCCGTGGTAAGATTTACTCCTCGAAAGCTAAAGATAGAGAATTGGTTGATGACATTAATGATAGAAAGTTCTGCGCTGGATTTTTCTCCCATGCACGATCGCATGCGGTTCTACGTGGAGGAAAATATTTTGTCCTGCTGTGCCACACTGGTCATGCAGGGCACCAAGATAGTTGATTTCAAAACTTTCGGGTATATGAATTTAGAAGACAAATCGCCGCTGCAGGAGAACGCGATTTATCGTATGTACTCGAGCACAAAGATAGTGACTTCAGTGGCGCTGATGATG
>MDSY01033236.1_pt1 | contig 14097 bp, 6 predicted proteins | sample 811131 | NCBI WGS metagenome assembly MDSY01 (sample SAMN05326643, study PRJNA326480) | marine metagenome | isolation source: seawater | place: Atlantic Ocean: South West | collected 2010 | reverse complement strand
GGAACTCCGCAACGCCTCCTCCGCGTTGAACACCTCCGTTTCTTCGGGGGAGTGCGGCACTGCGGGTATGGCGGTGGGGGCGGGGGTGGGTTTTGGGGTAGGCACGGGGGTGGCGCTGGCCTGCGCGGGGGCAGCCTGCAACTCATCATCAGCCGCGGGCTCTGTCGCCGTCGCCGCAGTGGTAGGCTCGGGCGTGGGCTCGGGCGTGGGATCCGGTGTCGGCACGGACGTCGGCGCCGGTGTCGGCACGGACGTCGGCGCCGGTGTCGGCACGGGCGTCGGCGCCGGTGTATCCACCACAGCCACAGGCATCGTGATTGTTTCAATAGCGTCCTCTGTATCGTCAAGGTAGGTTTCATCCAACGCGGTAGCTTCCGCTAACGCGACGTCCATGGGCATTTCCTCCTCCTCTTCGCCCAGATCAGCGTGACCAAACCCCATGCGCTCGCGGCGCGCAGCCGTACGCCGTGCGACCCTTGCCGCGCGCTTTTCAGCCTTCTCGCGCTCCGCGCGGCTCATTGCCGGGGCCCCGGCTGGGTGCGGTTTCACCCGAGTCGCGGGAGCGACACCCAGCGCAGTCGCGGCGATTTCCGCACCGCCGCTCATGGACGCCACAGCCATCAGCGCACAGGCCGCGGCGCCAACCAAACCGTACGCCATGTAACGCACGTGGGACTTGCGCGCCTTGCGGGTCGAGACGACGTCTGCGAGGGAGAAAGGAGGGGCGGAATATGTGTCAGAGCGGGTGGGGATCGAGCGGGGTGTGCGCTGGGTCGGGTGGAGTCGCGCGACGTTACACGGACTATGAATCGTCGTTCGTGCGGTTGGGTGGTCGTGATGCACGAAGCGAACACGACGATCGATGGAAAGGGCGCGATGCGACGGAACGATCCCGAGATCTCAAGACCCAAACCACCCGGGTGTTAAAACTTCGGAGGATCGACGCGGGACAACACGCGATGAGCGCGATGGAAACAAAGACACGTACCATCGACCTCCGCGGCGACCAAAAGTCGCGTAGCTTCCTCCGAGGACGCCATCCTCCTCTTTGCGCGTGTCAAGCAGAGACAGGTGTGGCAGAGTCTGATGGTGGTTGGGGAGCGCGGCAGAAAAAGGCGAAATCTTTTGTGGCCGGGTTCTGGGGGTTGTTACATTGGCTAGCTCTCTGCTGGTATCGAAGTTTATCTGTGCGTTCCTTGGGTTAATGGCGAGTTATCGTGCCAAAAATAATGGCCAAAAATTGCCTCGTTTCGTCCGAGCGTTTCTCAAAAGCCACGACAAAGACGCGCCCCAACCACACTTCTCCGCCCACGCTGTCTCCAACGCGACCATGGGTGTCGAGACTCGCGCTCGCAAAAGGAAGCGAATACATGTTGCTACCATCGCGAGGCAGCCGGGTGAGCAAACATATCCTCGGAAGAATCAAAGAACCTCTCGATCTCTCAAAACTTCGAGCGGTGAGTCGTTGCATGCTCCACGCGGTGAGGTCGACGGGGCATCGAGTGGTGGATCTTGAAGCACCAGATACAGGTAAAAGACTCGCCGCACATGATGGTTACTTGAGCACGCTGAAGCACCTGCATCGACGAGGGTGTCTGGACTTGCAGGACAAACTGTTTTTCGCTTTAGCGATTGAAGGCGAGCAGTTCGAGGTGATGGACTGGTTGCGCAGTATCGGATGCGCTTGCGACATGACCACCTTCGAAGCGCCGGTCTTCGGGAAACTCGAGACTTTGAAGTGGATGCGCGCGAACGATTATCAATGGGACAAGGATACGTGCGCGGCTGCGGCGTCTCGAGGGCACCTCGAGATCCTGCAGTGGACGAACGCGAACGGCTGCCCGTGGGACTGGAGGACGAGCGTGTACGCGACAAAGAACGGACGCCGCGAACTACTAAATTGGGCCATCGCGAACGGCTGTCCTCAACAATTTCAACTATGAGATGATAGGAGGTGACGGGAACGAGCGAGCGATGAAAACACAGACAACGCGTAAAGACACGCCGTACGATTCAAAGAAGAGCTCTGCACGCGCGTTACAAAAGCGACTCCCCATCGACGTTTTTCTTCACACTTTCCCCAAACGTATTCACAAGCCGGTCACGGTCCCGCTGCAGCGCTTGAATGTGCGTTTGTATCGACTTTTGGTGCTCCGCGAGCACCGCGAACGCGCGAACCGTGGACGGAGCTGATTTATTTCCGGCTGAAGAACTGTCAAGGTTCGGATCCGACACGCCGGAAAACACCCCCCCCCCGTTCCCCAACGCAAACTCCAAACCGCCCAAGCCCTCAATGCCAGCCGACACTTGACGGTTGGTTGCCTCCAGTGACGTGCCTTGCGGGATAGCTGGCACGGAGAAGTCAATCAACTCAGCGTTCTCTATTTTCCTAGCCACCTCATCACGCAATTCTGCTTTTCTCCTCACCTCCTCCTCCCTCTCCTCCGCCGCCCGCGCTCGCGCCTCCGCTCGTTCCGCGCGCCGCGTCTCGTTTTGAACGTCAGATGCATGTCTTTTATTATCACCTTCTCTTCCCTGTATTTCCTTTTCCAAACGAGCTTTTAACTCCTCGTTATCATCTTTCAAAGAACGTACCATTCGCTCTAGTTTTTCTTTATTTTGCTGAACGTCCAATGCCTCCTCCAGCGCTAATCGCAACGCCTCTCTCGTCTCGATGAGTTCCAACTCAACCGCCGCGTGTACCGTGGCCATCGCCTCGATGTATACGTGCTCCTCGTGTTTGATGTCTTCTTCAGTTTCGTTTTCGCATGCGTATTTACCCACTACGTCCTTGTCCCGGTCGCGCGCGTGCCGCAAAAGCTGGTTGCTTTTGAACTTTAGCGATTGTAACTCATCATCGCGTTTGGTCGATGCCTTCGTAGCTTCAGCTAATGCAGATTTAAGAGGCTTAATCTCCCTGCGCAGTTTGTCACGCTCCAAAGTCACCGCCTCCAACGCCTCCAACGCCATCTCCCGTTCCGCAGACGCACTGGACGCGACCTCGCGCAACGCCGCCCTCGCTGCGGTGCACGCATCGAGCTGGTCACGCAGATCGAACTCGACGTCCGAGTCGTACGCGTAGTCGTCGTGGTGCGACGTGGACGTCATCACGTTTCGTGTGTGCAGGGTCCCCCACGGAACCTACACACCGCGAATCCACGGAGTACGCGCCGCGCGTCCGGGCCACGACCCGTGTCCGTCGCAGTCAGGAGTGATGCGATTTCGAAGATGACGAATGCAGTTGAATATTTCTGTTTACTAAAACTGTCTATCCCTCTTCGCCTTCTTGGCTTTCTTCGATGACTTCTCGTTCTCGCCGTCAGGAGAGTCACGCTTCCTCTCGTTCCTCTCCTTCTTCTGTTTCTTTGATGACCTCTCCTTGTTCGAATCTGAATCAGTACCTGCCAAGTCTTTCTCAACACCGATTGAGGAAAGCGTGGCGCCCGAAAAACCAACTCTCTCAACAATTTCGTCAAAGTCAAAGTTTATATTTTCTGAAGCGTGTTTCGCGTTGACTCCCTCTGTACGACAACGACTTATGACCAGAGGCATATCCACCCCCTGGCCATCACCTTTCGCGTCCCTTTGACTCTTGCGATTAGCAGTAAGCGCCAACATCGAGTGCATTTCCCGCGCTTTCTCTCTCGAAGATTTCACCACTCGATTCGCGCGTTGTAACATTTTCGTCTCGAACACCGGCAGCGATTTACCAATACCGTCACGCGCTCCGAACCTGTGCACGCCCTCTGCTAAGCACCTGGCCAACAGCACCGCATCCGCCACGGCTTGGTTCGCGCCTTGTGCTTTGAACGGAGTCATTGGGTGCGCGGCGTCGCCCATCAGGGTTACGCGTCGGTTGAGTTGATTAGGAGGTCGCAGCGTGTCGGGTTCCAACGGGTCTCGGTCGTACACAGGGTACCCACTCATGTTTTCTAGCTCTGTCCTGAGCAGCATAGAAGGGACAGGTTCGTGCCACGTGTTCGTCAACTCCAGCAGCTTGCTCTTCAGCTTCTTGACATCCTTGGAGTACAGTTTGGCCTCTTCCTCGCCGCACGGAAACGAAAGTTGCCACATCGTCGAGTTAGTGGTAAACGGCATGGCGTAAATTCTGGCGCTTCCGTCCACGGTTTCAAAAATGCGCTCCTTGGCTAAACTAACCGTGAATTCTGTGTCGTACACGATACCCAAACTCACGACCAGCCCGACGTAGGTGAGCGTGTCGGGTTTATTAGACCCTTGTTTTAGGTTCAATAACCGTCTCGTCGTGCTGAATATCCCGTCCGAGCCGATTAACAAGCACGCGTCTATCGTCGAGCCGTCATCCAGCGTGACGGTAACGCCTGGATTTTTGCAATCATCCTTCACCGCAAAACTCTTCATCTTGCACCCCCACTTGATCGTCCCTTCCTGCACTTGTTCGAGCATGCGCAAACGGAGAATCTGCCGTGGGACGTGCGCGAACCGAGCAGAGGAGGTGGAGTTTCCTCCAGACTGTTTGCTTTTAGAAGCGGCGCAATTCTTTTTCCCAAAAGCTTCACCGTAAAACCCGAGTATCGATCCGTCGGATTGAAACGTGTAGTGACTGGTACTAGGCGCGTCGTCTTTGGCTAAATCAATCCCAAGCCCGTCCCTCAAATCCGTCCCTTGCACAGTCAACCCGTACCCCTGCTTTCTCGAGTCAAAACCTGTATCGCTTTCCAACACAAAGACGGAAAATCCCTGTTTTTGTAACGCCACGGCGCACGCCGCGCCCCCTATACCCCCACCTGATACCACGATAGTTCCGCAAGCTTTGGGATCACCAACCGGGGACGATTTTCCATCCCCACCCGTCCCTAAAGCACTACTATTCAACAGTGAAGGGTCCCCGGACGGGTCAAACCCGTTACTCTTACCGTCCCCAACCATCCCCAACCCTTTTTCCTTCTTTTTACTTTTGATCACTTTCAACACGTTTCCCGGATTTCCAGCCTTGCTAAACGCCCACTCCAAGTTATCAAGCTCCTCGTCGCCGAAGAAATCCTGGTCGTTTACTCCAGAGTTCAGGAGGATCAAGGTTACGCGTTTTGACAGGGTTTTGAATAAATCTTGGTTTATTATGTTGCCGTCCGCGAACGTCCAAGCGGTTGCCGCGAGTTGGTTCGCCGGAGACTCGTAACTAGCGCGCTCCGCGGCGTACGCCAAAGCCTCGGTGACTTCCGCAAACGAAAAATCTTGAGGAATTATTCCTGAGTTATCCTTATAGGTGCCTCCAACCCCCCCACCTCCACTACTAATCGCCCAAACAATCGTGCATATATTCGTCGCGGTCAACGTATCTTGCTCCGCTCGCGTTTTTATCGTACTCCGCATGGCTTTTAATAATAAATTACTCTCGCGGACCGCGAGTTTCGCAAACGCCCAGGCTGTGTTCACCAAGTCCTGGTTGTTGAATTTTTCAAGAGCGCCGTGTATCGTTGTTACCTGTAGCAAAGCTGCGAACAGCTCATCATCAGGGCAGCACGCCTTGGCGAACGCCCACGCCGTGTTCGCGACATCGCGCGAGGTGAGAGAATTATTTCCACCACTACCTCCGGATTCGTAGCTAGTAGTCGCGTAAAAGCTAGCGCTCTTCGCCTTCTCGCACTCCTTCTGCAGCGCCTTGGATAGGTGCTTGAACAGGTTTTGTCGTATCTCGCTCTCCGCGATTGTGGTTTTCGCATGCGCCCACGCCACGTTCGCCAACCCCCGCGCGTCAAACTCAGAATTTTTTATTTTTTCAATCGACGATTCCGCCAGCGCAAGAAACAAGCTCTCGTCGTTCACTTCCAACGTCGCAAACGCCCAAGAGCTGGCCGCGATGTCTCGAGCGCTGAATTTTGTCGTATCTTTGTCATTGGCGAAGATCTCGTGTTTCGTGCTGAGGACGCGGGTCCGCGTTTCATTGGATAATGCGGTCAACGCGTTCGTGTGCGTATTTAGATTGGAAGCATGTATATTTCCGCCCGAACTCTGTTGCGCCGTCTTGGCGAGCGCGCATGTTAGGTTACACACCCCCCTTGCGTCAAACTCGGAAAGACGGTCGATGGATGCGTTGCCAAGCGCATCAATACACACGTTGATCGACGATTGAAAGGTACTACGCTTTGAATCCATCACATCCTCCGATGAACCACCCTCAAGGTCCACCTTTGAAAACGCCCACGCCGCGTTTACGATTTCCTGCGCGTTCATTTTGTTTTCCTGGGCGCAACGGATGGCTGACGCACTCAACGTCGTGAACAAACCGGAATCCGCCACGTGTCCCAACTTCACGAACGCCCAAGCAGAGTTCGCCGTTTCCTGCGCGTTACACTCGGCGCCGCGGTTGGTCAACGCGCGGGCTAAGGACTTGATTAACGCACGGAGCGGCGACGCGTCATTGTCATTTAGATTTTCGGTTTTCACGTCTTGGTCCCCTTCGAATGACGAATCCTCCGCAACCGTAACGGCACCGCACTTCGCGAGGCCGTGCACAACGTTGGCCAACTCCCTGGCGCCCATGCGGGGGTCCTGGGAGGTTGCCTTGTCGTTGTCGTCGTGTAAGATATCCTCAGCTGCCGTGTCAACGAGCTCTATCGTTTTCTTAGCCAATGTGTCGAGCGCTACTCGATCGGTGATGAACCATTGCTCGTCCCCGCCGACCGCCGCCAATCTCCCCAGCATGTTCCAACTCGCGCTGGCGTGGATTTTGTTCATCCGCTCGACATACTGCTCGCAGGTTTGTAAAAGTTTACTTGTGTCCCACGCATCCTTGATGTACTTCGTCAATAAACTAGGTGCCATCCCGCCGTTGTACGGGTTGCGCGGTTGCTTCACCTTCGGAGGTGCTTTTTGCGGTAAAACGGGGGCGACGTACGTGCCATCAGCAATGGCTTTCAATCTAGCCCTTTCCTTCTTGCCGAGCTTTTTCTTCTTGCCGTTCGTGGGATTTGTGGGTGTGGGTATCGACGCCCCTGAGTCAACCGCGACGCCATCGCCGGACATCGCACCCACCGCACCCACGTAGGTGCGTCGCCGAGTAGTGATGTGTTTGACTCGAGTGCCGGGAAACGAAAACGAAAAAAAAAGTTTCGCGAGATTGCACCATTTCGTCGTGTGCACGTGTGCGCTGAAGGTGGCGCACGGAGGGATACCAGACGCGGGGGGCGATTCACTTCTAAGCGACTGACCGTGCGCGATGCCCCGGAAACGATGCTCCCACGGGAAGGATAAAGACTACTGCGCGAAGTGCAACCCGTGTCCACATGGCAAGGTGAAACAACACTGCGCGGAGTGCAAATCGAGTAGGAAATAAAAAGGATTAAAATACCAACAAGCGCGGTGAAAGGTTTCACAAAAGCCGTCTCGATCGTCGTCACAAAACTCACACGTCTACCGCTCATCATTTCTCCCCCATCCCACTTTCCACAACCCGCACGGTAAGGTTTTTCCCCGTAGTGACGCAGGCGTCGAACTTCAGAGTGAGCTCAAAGTCGTTTTTTCGTTCCTCCATCTCTCCATTTTTCGGTAAAATGAAAATGCCAACCGTCGTCGAGCCGTTCGACAAAAGTTTTCCTTCCTTTCTCGAGTCAATTCTTGAGTCATCATTCTGAATCATGTCCTGATCGTTAGATTTCGGATCCGTGCCTACACGTTGAGAAGACAAAGACGAAGACAGCGACAGCGACGCGTGCTCACCGCCTTTGGCTCGCCGGCGCTTTTTGGACTCAAGAGCAGAGTCGCCGCGAGGAGCGTCTACGACGGCAGTGTCTACCCCAGAAATGTCTACACCGTCCACTCCAGCAGTGTCCACGCCAAGCACACCACCCGTACCCACCCACCCCGCCCCCGTATCGTACTCGATCCAGAATCCAAACGCGTCTACGGTTTCGAGGTCGGAACACACCAGTTTGTTTCGCGAATATTCCACTCGGCTCGAGAATTTGTCCGCGTCGTAGCCGTCGCCGCTTAAATCAACACGCATGGCTTCGACCGGCGGACCTAATACTCTTTGACTGTTTGCGCATAGGGAGGTGGGGATTGGGCAACGGAAGGGTGATGACGTTTCATCAACACCTTGACTGCTTGATGCGTCTGACCTATCACAGAACATGGCTTGAACTCGCGTGCGCAATTTGTTTCTTGAGCAAGGGTCGCCAGAGCTCAAATCGTCGTTCCGCTCTGCGTAAAATCCGTCGCCGTCGTCGCCTCGCCAAAAATCTGTCTCCCCCTCCAGTTGATTCCAAACCGTCGGACACGAAAGCGGCACCACGAACACCACAGCTGTGTGCGGCACGGCGATGAAGTTTACGTGTAGCACGCCTGATCTTCGCGCCCAGATTCGCCTTCGAATCAGCTCCGCTAGGTTGGCATCGCCCCAGGTACCTGTTGAAAGCAAGTCACAAGAGTTGTCGTCACCGTTTTTGTTTTCACTTTCAATGGACAGCGGGTCACACAGAAACACCCAGGCTGGCATCTTCCCCAGAGCGCGTTCCGCCGCCCCTCGCAACGTCTGCAACTCCTGTACCGCGCTCATTGCTGCCGCGTTTTTCGCCTGCGTCGCCAGCGCGAGGTCTTGTTCGTACTTTTCAGCCGCACGGACGCCGCGCATCGCGGTTTGTCGCAACTTTTCGTTTGCGTGTTCAAAGTTCCGGTCACTTTCGATCTCGTCTAAATCAACGCCCCCGAACCCGAGTTGTTCCATCTGCTGCTGCGTTATTTGAACTCGGTCGCGGTCGCAGTACGCGTCGAACAACGCAGCGTCGTATCGGTTGGGGGGCGAGTCGTAGTACTCGGACTCGGAGTCCCGGGAGTTCCAGTCATCAACGCCGTACCCGTCGTTCCCCCAGGTATTGTACCGCGCGTACCCATCGTCGTACCTGTTGGCGTCGCATCGGGATCCGTATCGGGGAGGCGATTGGACCCGTCGGCTCTTCACGGCTTTGATGAACACTTTGCGAAGGTTTGAAACTGCTTTTTGATACTTCAGCTCCCACATCTCCTTCGCCTCCTCAGACTTGACCGCGGCGCGGTGGAGCGCATGCGCCACGTTGTGGCAGTCTATCTGGTTCTCGAGCAACTTGCGGTCGTGCGTCGACGCGCCAGCGCCGATGCGAACGCGGTGTGTGCTGTCTCTTCGTGAGGTCCCGGGAGTGTGCTGACGTGTGTTTGCTGTCTCGATAGGCTCAAGGATGGGAATAGCATCCGTTCCGCCGAAGAACTTAGTACCCCGGTCAAGCGCGGCAACCTTGACGGAGCCGTAAGAAACGTTGGAAGCGGTGAGCACCGCGCGACTGAACCGCGCAACCTCGGCGCTTCGCTCGACGCAAAGAACCATGTGAGGGTTGTTAGGGTTTTCGTTAAGGTGTAAAATCCCAGCTGTGTTAGGGCTGTCAACAACCCTGACTGTATTGTCTTCCAGGTTTGCGGCCCGGGCCTCTTTAGATTTCAGCGCCCTAGCCGCCAACACGGACATCAGCGGCCCACTGGAAAGATCAAGCACTGCGCCTAGGTTGGCGCCTGTTCGCTTCACGGCTTTTTGGATCGCTGCCGAGGAAATCGTATTGGTTTCGAAATCGTTCCACCGCACGATTCGGTTTATGCCCCACAAAACGTGCGCGGCGCAGCCACAGCTGTGTCCTTGGTTCGATTTCACTGCACAAATCGGCACGGTTTCTTCCGAGTCGGAGTTGTGTTTTTTGTCCACGTCGCGCATGTCGGTCTCGTATTTTTGGTCGGGGACTTCGCCGAGAAGTCGCGCTTCGAATATTGTCTTGCCCAAAACGTCATCGTTCGACGTTTTCATCGTCAATGAAACATTTTTTGTCTCGTTTTCACCAGGCACTTGAAGCACCTCGGGAAGAAGCGTTACCGTGCAGGGTCGGAGGTTTGAGTTGCTTGACAAGTCATCAGGCTTGCAGGTTAGGAGCGCGGTGCCGATGTCCATAGACCACCAAGTCAAAACAGCTCGCGCCTCTCGTTGTGTGTTCGGCGTCGAGGGAGGGAGGATATCGGCGGTGACATTTTCCGAACGGCACGTCAGCGACCTTATGGGAGAATCCCCCCCACAAGTCAAGCTCATAACATCACTGAGGCGGCGCACGTCGTCACTGTATGAGCAGTTAGTCTCGATTTGCGCTCCGCCGGTGCCCAGACATGGCCGGGTTATCGCGGCGCCGCTGTCGACATCTCGAAGACAAAACGCGTCTCCTAAATTGGAACCGCCGATGAGTTGCGCGAACACGTTTGCGGAGTGTGGTATGCACGTGTGGGTAGGATTAAGCAGTGCTGCGAAGACTCCTGCGTCGCGATATCGTTCAAGGTATCTTACGCAGTCGAGAACTCCGACTGCGTTCGCCACAGCGAAGGAGTCTAGCACCAGCAAGTCGCCTCTTTCAGTGGTGAACGTATCGTTCGTATCCCGCATCCCCGGGTGTGTTGAACGTGTTGTACCAGTAATAGAGGTACGAACACTCCATGCTGGGTTTCCTGCGTCGCGTGTATCGCACGGTTTGACGTTCGATACGTCCGTTTCAAGAACGATCAAGCGGTTACGGTCGGAAGGGGTTTTCAGGGTTTGTGACGCGGTTTGTCGAACCAGCTCGGCGAGTGTCGGGTCGGGTTCAAACGCTACGACTAGCGTTGCACCGGCGCGCACGGCTTCGATCGCGAGCGCACCCGCGGTACCGCCGGCGTTGAGCACTATGACGCGTTTCACTCCGCTGGCCACGGCGGTAGCCACGGCGTCTCGGAAAGCGCCAACACGCTCAACGTCCCTTAAGTTTTGAACGACTTGGCGTCGTGATACTTCGGCGGCACGCGCGGCGCGTTCAAGGATGTCAGGATCAAGCACCGCTTCAATCGCTTCCCTTGAAGTGACGTGCGGTAGGGGAGGGGAGGTGTCGTCATCGTCCTGAAGTGTGGTCATCGCGCGCGTGTGCTTCGCGCGGGGGGTTGTGACGTTGGCGGCTCGTGAAGGTCATATCCTTCCGAGAAAATTTCGTTTTGAAAATATCTCATGTCGTGGCTTTTCAGAACGAGAGGCGCAACACACGCAGAGACGCAAGACGCGGTGATCGTACGGTGATAATGGGAAGGAAGCGGTGCCCGCACGGCAAGTTGAAAACTGACTACACAGTGCGTAGTCCATGTCCCCACGGAAGGTTGGAACGCGCCTGCGCGGAGTGCACCCACTGCCCTCAGGGCAAGGTGAAATAGAAGTGTGCGGCGTGCAAAGCGGCGCGTGCAGATCAGTTGAGTTCGAAGCGGGTCAAGCGCGAGAAGGAGAGTTCGCCCGAGGTGAAGCAAGAACCTGAAATCAAACAAGCGCCCGTGCCGCGCACAATCAGGGGCTACTTCGGCATAGACGACGAAGGCGAGTAAGGCGGGTAAGAGAAACAAGAATGAGATGAAGAGTTGGTTTTACTGTGTACGACCCTAAAATCAAAATACTAGATAAATAAAAAACTCAAAACACACCTCCCGAGCCTCGGTCATCGGGCGTGAGGTTCACTCTACGCAACGCCGTGGTCCAAGCCTCACCGATAGGATCGAGCCCAACCCCCCGTTGTCTCGACCCCCCTCCGAAGAACCCGCCGCTCACTTTAGTATCAGCGGAATACGAAACGTCATTTTCCAACTTCTTGGCCAACGAAACGGCGCGCAACAACACTTTGATCGGCGTCGACGCCGAGAGAAACTCCGCCGCCTTTTCCCCGTCGTCCTCGCCGAACGCCCCACTGGCGGCTAACACGTGTTCCGCTTCGACTCGGGATAACGCAGGGACCGCGATGTGCGTGTGGAACGCATCAGCTACGCCTAAAGCCCGCATCGTCTCAGGGCTTGAAGTAGTAGCTACAATAGCAAGTCTCCTTCCGCTCGGCGGTGGCTTCCGTAACAACGCTCTTAGGTTCCTCACCATCGTTGCCGTGTGTTCCGCGTGCAGCGTAGTGGGCGCGGAGCTCCCGTCGTAAGTAGTAGGCACCCTGCCAAACGACCCGCCGGATAGCGAATAGCCCTTGGTGAACCCGACGTCCCCTGGAGGCACGCCTAACAAAGTCTCCAACCCGTCCACTACTAGTAGGGAAACCTTCGCTTTGGTTGCATCATCAAAAGCTTGTCTTAACGCGTTTAAGCAGGCGTCTGCGCCGGATGCTGCGGCGACGTCCGCTCTGAACACCCTTACGGACGGGAAAGGTACGATGGACGCAGCCTCTGCTGTGAGTGCAGAGCTCCCGCAGCCAGGCGGTCCGTGTACAAGCACAGACAGGTGATCGCTCGCGTCCGCGTACTGCGTCGTCGCCGTGGGAGGCGTTGCGTCTTGCTCTGAAGAATCATCACCGTCACCTCCCCCTCCTCCTCGCAACACCGCTCGCAACAGCGGCGGCAACGCATCTCGTGCGCGCTTATGCGGTGACCGCTCCCGGGTTCCCGTGCCGCACGAACACAACGTACCAAGTGGACGCAACGCGTCCAACGCTTCGGAATCCGCGCCCAAAACAGGTCGGACCTCGTTCAGCGCATTCTGAAAATCAGCCATCGTCACCGCTGACGCGTCATTCACTGAGGAATCAGCATTTGAGGAATCAGCGCTACTTCCATCACCACCGTCCACCACCAGGTACCTCGCCAGCGCGTGCGACTGCGCCGCCCCCACTAGTCCTTTGATCTCCGCGCCACTGTAGTTCGTGGTGAGTTGGGATAATTCCTGTATGTCCACGCAGTCTGACAATAATCCATTAACCCTCATCTTACTCGTGTGGATGTTGAATATCTGTTGCCGGCCGAACAAATCCGGAAGCCCGACTTCCACTTGAAGCTCCAACCGCCCCGGTCTCAACACAGCTGGATCCAACAAATCCCTACGGTTCGTAATCCCCACGACTAACACGTTATTAAGGCTCTGCATCCCATCGAGTTTCGTCAAGAGCTGGTTCACCACGTTATCGTGCACCACAGACGCAGTGGCGCCGCCTGACCCTCTGGTTTTCATAATAGCGTCTATCTCATCAAATATCAACACGTGCAGTTTGCTCTTGTCACCCTTACCTTTGAACTCTTTCTCCGCGGGCGCGAACAAATCCCTCATATTCTCTTCTGATTGACCCACGAACCGCTGTAAAATTTCAGGGCCGTTGACGATCTTTGGGGGGTGCGCGTTTAGAAGGCGGCCTAATTGCTTGGCTACCAAAGTTTTTCCCGTTCCAGGTGGGCCGTGGAGTAATATGCCTTTAACGTGTCGCATGCCCAACTTCTTCACAACCTCGCTGTCCACCATCCTCGACGCAAACACTCTTCTGAATATCGTTAAAAACTCAGTATCCAACCCCCCTACGCCGTACTTCTCGAACGAACCGTCACTCAACATGTCCTGTAAATGCGCCTGCGACGAGCCTTTATCCGCGGGCGGTTCCGGCATTAAGTTTCGATTGCCGGCGGGCCCCGATTTCGAGGTTCCGTCGCTAAACATCGCAACACCGAGCGTAGGGGCCTTTACCACAGTAGTCTTGGCTTTGGGCTTTTCGTGTACCGGAGTTGTGTTAGTTCGGCTGCCGCCCACGCCGGTACCGATGGGCGCGCCGAACGCGGGGCGCTTAGATGATTGCGATTTTGAAGTCGCCGAACCAGCACCGCTCGATGACCCCGCACCGTCCTTCCCAACTCGTCCCTTCTCGATCGCGTTCGCGTCTTCGAACATCTCTTTCCGTGCTTTTTCTTGGGCGTCCACCGCGCGTTGTTTCTCGAGATCATCCTCAAGAGGCGACTTGGTGTTGATGGTACGCGCCCCGTTTCGGTCGGGGGATAAACAGGTTAACATGCCAACCCTTTCCGCGGGTGCCGAGAAGACCGAGAAGAAATGACGACGCGCTCCGTAAGCTCCGCCTCCGATACAATCGCCAACACCCCCAAAGCAAACGCGCACACGTGCATGGCGCGTAACAACGCCGAGCACGCGTCTTCGCGCGTGGTGAAGCATCGCGCGCGCGTTCGCAAGTGACGTCGAGAGGACGACGCGTCTTTGGCAAGGTTTGAAGAGTCGCCGAAAACCTGGGGAAATAAAAATATAATTTTCCCGGTTGTCTCATTTGAGAAAATAGC
>MDSY01010131.1_pt1 | contig 14099 bp, 11 predicted proteins | sample 811131 | NCBI WGS metagenome assembly MDSY01 (sample SAMN05326643, study PRJNA326480) | marine metagenome | isolation source: seawater | place: Atlantic Ocean: South West | collected 2010 | reverse complement strand
ATATAATGACTGCGTCGACTTCTTAAACGGACCTAAGCCCAAAGGGATTTATTGGACGCAAATTGCGCCACCAAATGCACTGAGGTCAGATGGATATTATCTGCATGTACAAGATATCGATTCAGATTACAGATTGGGACTTGAAATGGGACTAAACTTCCTGTCCGAAATGAAAAAGTGATTAGTGCTTGATAACGATGTGTTTCTGATCAAATCTGAAACGATCTCCATACACACCCCCTTCTGCCCTCTTTCCCGCAGAAATAGCCATTGTAACACTTGCTCGGCGAGGAAGCCCTAACAGCTTCTTCACTCTTCTAGAATCTAACCCCTCCATAGGGCAAGTATCAAATCCATGCGCTCTCATTGCAAGCATAAAATGAGCACAAGCAAGTGCTGTACTCTTGTTCCCCCAAACTGTCATCCCCCACCGTCCCATAGGTTCTCTAGGCGTAGGTTTGGAAATGCCTCTTAGGTTATAATATATCCACTTAAATGGTGCTGCGAGCCCAAGAAAACCAGTTGTGTAAACCAACGGTGTTATTTTTCTGAAATATTGATACGCTTTCTCAGGCATATTACCCCTGCGGTCAAATTCTTCTATCATCCAAGTATTGTTCCTCTTCCAAAGATCAGGCCTCGCAACAAACACAAAAAGTTCTTTTGCTGTGGAGGCTGCTGGTTGTCCAAGACAAAACTTAACAAGTTCTTTCTTTTTTGATGCATCGGTGACATGATGAATCTCCCATGCTTGAAGATTGGAGGAGTTTGGAGCCTTCAAAGCAGCATCTAAGCATTTGTCAATCACATCCTGAGGAATCTCATCGTCAGCAAAAAATCTGACACTTCTACGAGAATCGACGATTGCATGAAAGGCAGTTGGATCTGTTGTGGGGGCTTCAACGGAAGGACGTGACTTTTCCTCTGGTGAAACAAACATTTTAACTTTTACCATAAATATGAATTGTTAGATTGACAAAAACAGACCTGCAATAGTCGCTGACATAAGATTTGAAAGTGTCCCTGCCGCTACAGCCAAGAGGCCAAACTTAGCGATCTCAGCCCTTCGACTTGGAGCAATTCCTCCCAGTCCTCCAAGAAGAATTGCAATCGAACTGAAATTAGCAAACCCGCAAAGTGCAAAGGAAACAATGGCTTTTGACTTCTCGGATAAAATCAACGTCGTATTCTCAGTCAAGTAAGGCATGAATTCGAGATAAGCTACAAATTCATTCACCACTAATTTCTGACCAATAAAAGACCCTACTGTGTTTGCTTCATGCCATGGAACACCAATTAAAAAGGCAAGGGGGCTGAAAATATACCCTAAAATAAGTTCAAGCGTGAGTTCGGGCATGTCAAACAACCACCCACCTATTCCTCCAAATATTCCATTTACCAATGCGATAAGCCCCACAAAAGCAAGAAGCATTGCGCCTACATTCAAAGCAAGCTTAAGACCGGAACCGGCTCCCGAAGCCGCGGCATCAATCACATTTACTGGCTTATCGTCTAAGTCTTCATCGTCACTTAATTGATCGATTTGATAAATGGACTTCTCCGTCTCCGGCATAATTAATTTCGCAAACAGCAATCCACCTGGCGCAGCCATAAATGAGGCCGATATGAGATACTCTAAAGGAACGCCCATAGACGCGTACCCTGCAAGAACACTTCCTGCTACTGATGCTAATCCACCACACATAACTGCAAAAAGCTCTGATTTCGTCATAGACTTAATGAAGGGACGAACAACGAGAGGGGCTTCTGTTTGGCCCACAAAGATGTTCGCAGTCGCTGACAAAGATTCAGTGTGTGATGTTCCTAGCATCTTACTTAACGCTCCTCCCAGAATGTTTATCACCCACTTCATGATTCCGACATAATAAAGGACACTAATAAGCGCAGAAAAGAAGATGATGACGGGAAGTACCCGCAATGCGAATATGAATCCGTAATTAAACGTCGCAGTTAAATCTCCAAAAAGAAAATTTATCCCTTCGTCTCCAAACGCAATGACTTTTGCCACGGCATCTGAGATAAAAAGCAAAGTCTTTTTACCGAAAGGAATATACAAGACTAAGGCTCCAAACATGAACTGGAGTGCAAAGGCACCAATCACAGTTCTTAATCTTATCGCTTTTCGGTTTCTAGATAGCAGGATCGCAATTCCGATCAGAACAAACATCCCCACAAAACTCATTATTATTCCCATATCCTAATTTCTAATTACCATCTTATTTGAAAACACCATTCTGAACTGTAAAGGAAAAAGGGAGGAGATTTGATGCGCTTTTTGACACCATAACAACCTCATCTCTCGCTTGCAGGTAAATTTTAATAGGTGTCTTTTGTCGCAACTCAGCTTCCCGCAACACCTGTCTACAGCTTCCGCACGGCATGAATGTATCAGGCAAGGCAAGAGGTGAGGGAGATACGATGGCAATCGACTCTATTTCTTCTTCAGGAAACTGAGCTCCTGCAGCAAATACAGCGACACGTTCACCACAAAGCCCGGATGGATATGCGATGTTTTCTTGATTGTTTCCCAGAACAACCGTTCCGGACTTCAACCTTACAGCTGCACCTACATGAAACCCGGAATACGGCGCATATGCATTTGCGGCCGCTTCGTGCGCTTTTCCTAACAACTCCACTTCTCCTTTGCTTAGATTTTGTGAGTTAATGAGGGCTACCTCACATGTCACTGCCATCTTTTCTTGATTCATCCGTGAAAGATAGTAAGAATTACTACAACACAGGACAAGGCTCTCCGAAGCTCGATAAAATGTTTAAGATATCGGACACAGTCACGACATCATCACCATTCACATCACCGATACATCCAGAAGTACATCCAAAGTCAGAAAGGATGATAAGTAAATCACTTACCTCTATCACTCCGTTGTTATTTAGATCGAGTGGACATAGAGAAACCCCTTCACAATCGAAACCCTCGAGGGGGAAGATACAATCACCCGGATCCGTTGCAAGAGAATTGTAGTTACATGCTTCTAACTCTAAACATCCTGGGATTTCATCTGCATCACAGACTCCATCTCCATCGACATCAAATAAGCAATCGCCAGCACAATCATACCCAGCTTGAGGGAACTGACATGTTCCATCATCTATGTTTGCAAGTGGGTTGTAATTGCATGCTGAAGCATTTGGACACCCTTCAATAGGAGTCACACAAGAACCATCATCAATCGTCGCCAGTGGGTTGTAATTTGGAGAAAGTGGATTTGTGCATCCCGCAACACCCGCTAGCTCAAGACAAAATAAATGGTCTGCTTGGGCACCAAAATCACCGCCTTCCACGATCTGTGCCAAAACCGCACCCGACGCATCAACCAACTCATAATTTCCTATCACCCCACCGTAGGTCATTCCATCACCATATGAATCCAACACAGACAATGTGTAGCATCCAAGTGTTAAACAGGTCGTCTCGACATATTCTGTTTGGGATGATGAATAAGGACCACCCGACCATACTGTCGCTCCATTCGCATCAGTAACTGTCCATGTGGTCTCTCCAGGATAACTGTCTGTTAAAAGTGACAGCGTCACCTCTGCACCACCCAATGTTGTAAACTGAGTTGATGATTGATTGTTTGAGAGATCTTCATCTTCGCCGTCTGAAGATGATAAAACCACTGACACATCAATGACATGTGTTCCGCTTCCCAAATCCACACAAGAATCACCACTTGAGCACAATGCGATATCGACAGATGATCCAGAAGACAGAGAGCCAGACCAAGATTGGGTTGTCGTTCCTGTGCCGTTAAGTGAATATGTCAGTGAGAAATCCGTGATGGTTTGAATGCCCAAATTAACAATTGAAATGGATGGGCTCACTGATGTTCCACACCCCTCAGGACTTAACCCAGAAACACCCTGAACCGCGACATCCCAGTCGGCGCCACCGACACCTTGCGTGATGGTCACGTTTGAATTCGAAATGTCAAAAAAGACATTTCCTTCCCCCTTGACTTTAAATCTTGCAGTCGTTGTTGTAATGTTTGGGATGAGTACTGAAGCTGAACCATTGTTAGAGACTCCGGTTGCTAACACAGTCGGAAATGAGTAACCTCCGTCTGTTGAAAGTGAAATTTCAACAGTAGGGCAGTTTACAGGTGACTGATTTGTGCCAGCTACATCCCACGTGATTGTCGCAAAACCATTTGGCACAGCCCCATTGTTAGGTGAAGTAACTACAAATGGCCCCGAGTTACCGTCAACAGAAAGAGACATCAGCTCATCTGTAAAGGCTCCTCCACCAGAACGATTGTCTCTCACGGAACATTTAAATTGCAATCCTCGAGAGTATGTCGGTAGGTGCTCTCCAATGGTCGTTGTGCCATTCACCAGATCAGATACACGAGGAAACACACGTGTATTTGATGTTGTTGATGGCCATGATCTGAAAATAGGCTGATTTCCCGAAGGATTTGTCAGATTGTTATCCCCACTTGATGTAGAGGGGCCCAAATCATATTGCTCCCAGTTATAAGTAATGGCGTCTCCATCAGAATCTGAACCAGAAGCAATGAGTTCAAAAGGAGTGTTCGCGGGAATGGTATTGCCACCACCAAAAGTTGATACTGTAGGAATACTGTTGTTTGTTGCCGATGAGGACGCACATGAATTCCCATTTCCATTGACCGTAAACGAGATCATTTCGTTGATGCTGTGATTGTGAAAATGGTCATCAGAATTTGATTGAAGATTCGGTGCGCATATCCCCGCGTAACCCATAATTGTAGAAGCCGACCCGGGCTCATAAGCTGCGCCACTTGACCTGTTGCAACTGTTGTTTTGAGTGTGATTCCCTCCCCATTGATGCCCCATTTCGTGAGCAACATAATCGATATCAAAGGGATCGTTGACAGGTGAGTTTTGGCCTGTGACACCTCCCGCTTTGTTACCGCCACAAGGAGATTGTAAGTAGGCAACACCTCCTCCACCAGTTGAAAAAACGTGACCGATGTCATAGTTGTTTGAACCAATTTCACTGTTACAAGTGCTTTGGTTTTGACTGAGCATTGCGCTCCCATTCCCATTTGAATAGGGGTCACTTCCACTATTTAAAAAGATGACATTTTCATTGTTTGCAACAATCACCATTCGAATACATACGTCGCGTTCAAATACCCCATTCACCCTTGCCATAGAAGTATTCATTGCTGCAAGAACCCCCGCAACAGTCCCCCCATGGTATTGCGCATACTCACCTGTACACGCAAGCGCCAATCGATAGGTTCTCAATGTCGAACCATTTGAAACCATCATGCTTTTTTGAATTCCCATTTGGAGAACTTCAGGCTTTGATTTAACGGACTCAGGCGTTTGGACTGCGTTAAAGGATTTCGGAGTGACTTCTCCCAAATGACCCTCTTTCACCACACAACCTTCAAGTTGCTTGTCCGTCGATTCATAAAAACTGTTTTTTGTGTAGCTAATGCATTTGGTCAAATCACCAGCTGTGAAAGGATCAATATAAACTGTTGATTCAGAACGCAGAATCATCGCATGGAACCCTTGAGGCGTTAAATCAAAACGAACAACGGAGCTCGGGTTATCAATTCCCTGACCTAAATACACTTGTATTTCCGGGTATTTGGAAGCAAGTTCTGGAGCCATAACTGGACTATTTACAAAGGAGAATAATTCCATCGTACCATCCGGCATAGGCAATTCTATAATCGCTGATGAATTCCTTGCCGAAGCATCTTTTTCAAGGGGAGCTGAATCCAAAACCTGGCGGATGGTTTCAATGTCTATCCCTACTGTCCTATAAACAGAGGGCTGAATGGTGGGACTTCCTTCATCAGATCGCACATTGATATCAGTCCAATAGCTTCCTTGGGCATACGAAGCATTGCTTCCTGCCTGTAAGAAGATGGCTATAAAAAGAACTGTGACAACTGTGAATAAAGAAATAAATCGATTCATAATGATGGAATAGGTGTTCAAAAACATATAAACTCTAAACGCTAGAATCCAAAAACGGTTGCCTAGGGCATGTCGATATTTTTACTTTCTTTTTCTATCAAATGAAGGCTTATTCCAAACCTTGATTTCATCATCTATTTTCACTCCGTCAATCACCTCTACAACAAGCCCATCAGATAGTCCCAGTTTAAGGTTTCGACGCTCAAAAGTATTTGGAGAAGTCTTTACTTCAACAAAGGCTTGACGTCTTTCATACTGCACCAAGTTCTCACTTATTGTGAGTACGGAATCTCGCCTGTCAAGCTCAACATCAGCATTTGCTGAGTATCCCGCCCTCAGAAACTGTCCATCCTTTAAAGAAACTGCAGCTTTAATCTCAAATTGAATGGCCCCAGACTCCTCTATACCTTTGGGCGCAATACGCTCTAATGTCGCCGGATATTTGGCGCCATCTATCGCTCCTATGGTCAGCACCATGCCCATGCCTTCATGTAACTTCTCCACCTCACTTTCATCAATTTTTCCAACGAAAATTAAGTCTCTCATATCTGCAACTGATGCGACTGTGGTGCCATCATTAAAGCTGTTTGTTTCAATCACACTGTTTCCTTTTTTAACTGGAACCTCTAAAACCATCCCATCTATGGTTGACCGAATCAGCGTATTTGATTTAGAACCGCCCCTTGAGGTCACCCCTTCACGAACAATACGCAGATTGTCTTCTGCGCCAAGGATTTCTTCTTTGGATTCTTTTAACGCCAACTCAAACCGCTGCATGTCCATTGCTGACACTACGCCCTGTTCAAACAACTCAGCATTTCTATTGTACGTTGTTGCGGCGTCATCTCTTGAGATCTTAGCGCGTGAAAGACGATTCTCTGCACTAGAAAGTGCTGCAATATTTGGAACAATCGTCACTTCAGCCATAATATCTCCAGCCAGCACCAAATCACCTGCCTCGATATGGACCTTTCTTACGATACCACTTACTTGTGGCTTAATTAAAATCTCCTGACGGGGCTGAATGCTCCCAGAAGCAACTGTCTTTAATATTACATTGCCGATTTTAGGCGATGATGTCCCAAAAAACGCCTCCGGGGCTTGTTCTTTTTCGTAGAGAAAATTAACCGTATAAATTGCCATACCGACGATTACGACAACAAAACCCAACAGGGCATAAAGTTTACCTTTTTTCATTCTGTTCTAATTGCTTCTACTGGACGAATTGCTATTGCGCGGACTGCTGGCAATATACCCGCTATAACACCCATTACGAGCATCACACCGAGGGCAATAAGTACAGTATATAATGATATTTCTGGATTTTGGAAGCTGCCTCCTGAGCCACCCATAGATTCAAGTAAATGATTGACACCCTCAAGTGAAGCGACACCAAAGGACACCCCAATAAGACCACTGAGTGTGGTAAGGAAGATGGTTTCCGACATGATTTGTCTCATGACTGTTAAAGGCGTCGCTCCCATGGCTCGACGAATCCCGAGTTCTTTTGTGCGTTCTCTCACAGTAATAAGCATAATATTCATAATCCCGATCGCACCTGCGAGCAATGCCAATCCTCCAAATATGAATGAAATCAGTCTGAAAGCTGCAAACAATGACTCAACTTCTTCAAATTCAGAAGCCATTGACCAAGATCCCATGGCTCTTTTGTCATCTGGGTGGACACTTTTTCGTTGCTTTAACAAAGACATCACCTCAGCAGCTGATGTATCTGCATGAACATTCTCATCCATGAGTAAGCTGTACCAACCTACCTCATTGTTTGTATGAAAAGACTTCCCAAAAGTCGTGTAAGGAATGAAAATGCTTTGGTTATCCTCCTCTGCATCTTCTCCCGTTTTGTAAGTGGAGTATACACCAACCACACTAAATATAACGCCTTGAATTTGAATGGAGGACCCGATAGGTTCAATATCATTGTCATAAAGAAGTTCTAAAACGCGCTTTCCAATGACAGCAATCTTCCTCTCGTTGTCAATGTCACCTTGATTTAAATAACGACCACTTAAAATTTTCACTGGATCAATTTCAATGTAGCCTGGAACATCTCCATAGACATTAAATGCGCCCGATTTCGTTCCTCTTGTAACATTGTTCGACCCTCGGTGACCACCCAGTTGATTTCGTGGCGCGACAAGCTTAATCGATGTCGCATTTTCTCTCAAGAACTCTGTGTCCGAATTGTTGAACTCAAATCTTCTTCCTCTTTTAAACCCTTTATATGGCATTGAAGTCATTCTGGACCATAAAAACATCGAGTTCTTCACCCTTCCTCCCATTTCACTGGCGACACCATTCTCAAGACCGTTAGAAGCCCCAACTGTCACAACGATCATAAATAACCCCCATCCCACTCCCAATCCAGATAAAAAGGTTCTGAATGGATTCGTCAAGAAAACTTGAAGAATCTCGAGAACACGATCCAGATCAAATAGATTTATTTTAGAACCTTTTTTCATTCGTCTCTCAGCGCTTCCACAGGTTTAATTCTGACCGCACGTAGCGCAGGCCCCAATCCACTCACAACACCTACTACAGCAAGGATTCCAAGCGCAACTAAGGCAATCCTGAAATCAACTTGTGGATTTTTAAAGTAATCATGATCAATCATCGGGGAAACCACTTCAAGCAATCCTACGCCAGTGATTAAGCCTGCCGAACCCGAAACAATCATCAGCGCCAGTGACTCTTGAACCACAAGGCCTAGAACCGAGATGCTTGATGCGCCAAGTGCTTTGCGAACACCGATTTCTTTTGTCCGTTCTTTCACGGCTATAGCCAGAATATTTGCAACACCTACAGCGCCAGCCAGAAGCGTAAGAAGCCCCAATCCCCAAATAAACAATTCTATTCCTAAAAAGATATTCTGATACCTCTCGTACTCCTCGTTGTTGTTCTCAATACGCACACCACGTTCATCATCCGGATGAACCACTTTTCTGTCCTTAAACCAAGACAACAAAGCGTCAGACAGCAATATTGTACTCGCAACAGGCATGTCACCCGTACCTAAAATCATTTGGTCAACTTTGTCGCTCGACCTGAAGATGCTCTGAGCTGTTGTAAACGGCAAGTAAGCCATCTTGTTTTCCCAGCGACTCGCAGGATCATCAAAGGTCCCTACGACACGAAATTGAACCCCTCCAATTAAGAGATACGTCCCTATGGGATTGACCCCTTCGTAGAGGTCTTCAACGACCGTCGCTCCAAGGACAGCAACCTTCGTTTCCTCATCAACATCACGACTGGAAATATATCTCCCATCCGTAAGCGTTGTATTCTCAAGCATAAGATGATCTGGATCCACACCTCTTAAAGGAAAATTACTTTGTTGATCTTCATGCTCCATCACAACACCCCATATCCTTACTCTTCTGGAATATGCATGTACAGTATCCATTTGCTGAAACATGGCATCCATATCAGAATTGCGCATCTTCACTTGTCTATTTGGCATATTACCACGATAAGCAAGCTGAGTTCTACCCGCATCCACCCAAATAGAATTTACTGCATCATCACTGAATTGGTTTTGCACGCCATTTTGAAGGCCAAACCCCAATCCTTGCATGACGACAAGAATAAACACCCCCAAAGCAATCGACAATCCAGTTAAAAAAGTACGCATAGGGTTACTCAAAACCGTATTTGCAATTTCTAACCACGTGTCTCGATTAAACATGAGTTAGCTTAAATCAATTAATCCATCGACGAGATGAATCGTCCTGTCACAGAGCGCGGCAATATCATGTTCGTGCGTGACGATAATCATCGTTATTCCATCTGCATTAATCTCACGAAGCAGTTTCATGACATCACTTGAAGTCACTGAGTCAAGTGCGCCAGTTGGCTCATCTGCAAGTATCACTTTTGGCTTTGCCACAAGAGCTCTTGCAATAGCGACCCTCTGTTTTTGACCACCACTCATTTGGTTCGGGAGATGGGAAGCCCAATCCTCAAGTCCTACTTTTTTAAGGTAGTCTAACGCGATAATATTTCTCTTTTTCCTGGGTATACTTTGATAATAAAGAGGAAGGGCGACATTCTCAAGCGCCGTCTTAAAGCCAATTAAATTAAAACTTTGAAACACAAAACCCAACAACTTGCTCCTGAATTTTGCGGCAGCACGCTCGTTAAGTCCCGCCATGGATTCACCTGAGAGTATATATTCTCCACTGTCAAAGCTATCTAGGAGCCCCAAAATATTTAAAAGCGTCGACTTACCAGACCCCGAGGAGCCCATTATCGCGACCATTTCTCCTTCCTTGATGTTACAAGTAAGGCCTTTTAACACCTGTAATTTTTGAGATCCTGTGACGTATGATTTGCCTATGTTATTTAATATTATCACCTCGCGAAGATACCAATCCACACGCGCTCTGAAAAGTTAAAATCTCTCAACACGTTAAATTCTCTATTAACCACGAAAAAAGCCGTACTTTCGCGCGTCCTTAGACGGGCATTAAAAGCCCCTATTAACTCCACCCACAATGAGCGGAATCAGAAACATTGCAATTATTGCCCACGTAGACCATGGAAAGACAACCTTGGTAGACAAAATCATACACCGTTGTCAAGTCCTAGACTCACACAAGGTTACGGGAGATCTAATCCTCGACAGCAACGACCTCGAGCGAGAAAGGGGAATTACAATCCTCTCTAAGAATGTGAGTGCACAATGGAAAGGAACGAAAATCAACATCATTGACACACCTGGTCACGCCGATTTCGGTGGAGAAGTTGAAAGAGTTCTCAAAATGGCAGATGCTGTCATCCTTTTGGTCGACGCATTTGAAGGCGCTATGCCTCAAACACGCTTCGTATTGGGCAAAGCATTAGAGCTAGGTCTCAAGCCCATTGTTGTCGTAAATAAAGTTGACAAAGAAAACTGTACGCCTGACATCGTTCATGAGCAGGTTTTCGACTTGATGTTCAATCTTGATGCAACGGAAGAGCAAATAGATTTCCCTACAGTATATGGATCCGCTAAGAACAATTGGATGGCGGAAGATTGGCAAAAGCCAACTGACAACATAGATTACCTCCTTGACCTCATCGTTTCTGAAGTTCCAGAGGCACCTTTTTATGAAGGGGATCCGCAAATGCAGATTACCTCATTGGACTATTCTAAGTACACCGGAAGAATCGCAATCGGCAGACTTTATAGAGGAGAGCTACATACGAACCAGGACTACGCACTTTGCACTTCTGATGGTGTGAAGAAAATTCGCGCAAAAGAATTGTTTGTATTTACTGGTTTGGGAAAAGAAAAAGTTGACTCAGTACGTGCCGGTGACATCTGTGCAATTAACGGAATAGAAGGATTCGAAATTGGCGACACCATCTCCGACCTAGAAAATCCTGAGCCCATTGACCGCATCGCCGTTGACGAGCCTACGATGAGTCTGTTGTTCACGATAAATACGTCGCCATTCTTAGGCAAAGATGGCGAATACCTGACATCACGTCACATTCGTGAGCGTCTGGACATTGAGCTCCAAAAAAATCTTGCATTGCGAGTCGAAGCCACTGACAGTGAGGACAAATGGAATGTCTACGGTCGCGGTATCCTTCACTTGTCTGTTCTCATCGAAACCATGCGCAGAGAAGGGTATGAAATGCAGGTTGGCAAGCCACAAGTGATTTTCAAGGAAGTTGAGGGCGTAAAGCATGAGCCTTTCGAACATCTTGTCATCGATGTCCCTGAAGCAGCTTCAGGAAAAGCGACAGAGCTTGTCATGATGCGCAAAGGAATGCTTCAGGTCATGGAACCGAAAGGAGACCTGCAACATTTGGAGTTCCGCATCCCCTCACGTGGTTTAATCGGACTCCGAAATCAAATCCTTACAGCGACTTCTGGTGGTGCAATCATGACACACAGATTCGATGGTTACGATACGTTCGCCGGCGAAATTTCGACGCGATTGTCTGGCTCACTTGTCAGTTCTGAACTGGGACAGGCTCGCGCATATGAAATCGACCGTCTTCAAGAACGTGGCACATTCTACATCGATCCAGGCCAGGAAATATATCCAGGACAAATTGTGGGTGAATCATCTCGTAACACAGACATGGAAGTCAATCTCGTCAGAGGAAAGAAACACTCGAATGTGCGGTCTTCTGGAACAGATAAAAGCCTTAAAATCGCCCCTGCAAAGAAAATGTCACTTGAGGAGTACCTTGAGTGGATCGCCGAAAATGAATATCTCGAGATCACTCCAAAGGCATTAAGGGCACGTAAGGTTCCGGGCACACACATTCCATAAGGACTGGGCTGCTCTTCTTAACATGCAACATGTACGATATCGTCGTCCTTACCCAGTCTGAATATATCAACCCTGAGAAGGTTGATTGGTATGTAAAACAAGTTCTGGATGAAGACAACTATGTCATAGAAGCATTAGCCGCCAGGGGCATGAGTGTCATTAAGAAAGATTGGTCCGATCCAGAATTCGACTGGAGCTCAGCCCGCGCACTCATGTTTAGAACCACGTGGGATTATTTTGAGCGATATGCTGAATTCAAGCCATGGCTGGAAAGTGTGTCAAAAACATGTCTGCTTCTCAACTCTGCGGACATTGTTAAGTGGAATATCGACAAGCACTACCTTCAAGACCTTATGACAGCGGGGCTCAACGTAGCACCTACGGAATTCCTAAAGCGCAACACCTCCACTACGCTAAAAGCACTCTTTGAAAAAACGGGTTGGACAAAGGCTGTACTTAAACCAGCCATTTCAGGTGGTGCCTGGAATACGTATCGCATTAACATAGACTCAGCTTCCTCTCACGAAGACATCTTTTTAGAACTCATCGCAACGGAAGACATGCTTTTCCAGGAATTCTTAAATGACATAGAAACATTCGGTGAGATCTCACTCATGTTCATGGGCGGGAACTACACGCATGCCGTTCGTAAAATTGCAAAACCTGGCGACTTCAGGGTCCAAGACGATCACGGAGGTCGTGTAGAGGTATACGATGCATCTTCCTCGGAAATAGAATTCGGGATTTCGACACTAGCCGCTAGCCCCTTCAGCCCCATCTACGCACGTGTTGACATTGTGCGTGACAACTCTGGAAAATTAAGCCTATGCGAACTTGAACTCATCGAACCCGAGCTTTGGTTCCGAAACAACCCCTCAGCGGCAGATGAACTTGCAAAAGCCTGCCTGGAAATTCTTCTCTAGATTAAACTAAGAAAAGAAAACAACCTTCTTAATTACTGTGCCAAATTAAAACCCATGGTTAAAGAAATTCGGCTGCCTGTATTGTAATCTATGACCTTAGCAGGATAATTGGTTATTTCCCCTGTTTGATTGTTATACTCCGAGTATGCCCCTTGTTCATTAGTACTTGCCTTTCCTGGAACAAAAGATAAATTTATGGGGATATTAAGATTGCCTGTTTTAATCGTAACTCCTACAGCTAAAACCATAGCGACACCACTCAAAGACACGTTTGGGCCAAAGGCTGCTTCAACACCACTTTTAGTTCTCATACCGAAGAGTGAAGACACAGAGGGTAAAAACAAGCCTTTTTCCATTCCCCCTACTAAAAACACCCACTCGACTAATCCTGCAACATCTTCACTGTCAATAAATTTTGTTTCAAGCTGCCATCCATATTGTGTAATAAATGACGAGGATTGCTCCCAGGCTTCATAATTTTCTCCCCAATTATTATTACTAGGAAAATCACCACCCTGAATAAAAAATGAAGTCGCTCCTGGTGTAACAATTGTTCCGCCAACTCGAGGTCCTGAAAGTTTAACAACTTGAGCATGAGACATAAAAGTGAATAGAATTAAAGCAATAGAAAGTAGAAACTTATTCATGATTGGTTAGTTTTGGTTTTATTCGAAAACAAAAATAACACATATGTGTTATTGAGAAGTGATTTTATTTAATTCTTTGGAAAGCCAGGCGGAATAACTGGCTGCGCCTTGGTCGACAAGGTGATGGTCGTCATAATAGTAAGCAGGCGTCTTTGCGCCAGGCCAATCGTTTCCATCTATATAAAGCACGTCTAAAAAACATGCTGGTGTCGGAAACGATTCCTCACAAAGTTGAGGAGGGTTTAATAAAATAGTTTGAGCACCATTGAGAGAAGCTT
>MDSY01015597.1_pt1 | contig 14100 bp, 21 predicted proteins | sample 811131 | NCBI WGS metagenome assembly MDSY01 (sample SAMN05326643, study PRJNA326480) | marine metagenome | isolation source: seawater | place: Atlantic Ocean: South West | collected 2010 | reverse complement strand
TTTGTTAACAACATACTTTTCACTCCTTGTTAGTTGTCAAAGTTAATAAGTATGTACTTTTGACGCATGTACTATGCGCCACTTTTAGACCATGTGGATGGTAAATAGATTATAGTGATAATTGATTGTATAATCAATAAATTTTTTGTTAAATATAAATATTAGATATAAATAGCAGAACACATTTTAGTTATGAAAGAAAGTATACACCAAGAATTTGAAAGATTCATGCGCGATGAGATGGATGATAAGGAAAGAGAAAACTATATAAAAAGTAAAAACTATAAAAAAATGATAAGTTTATTAACTGATACTTTAAAACAATTTAAAAAAAATTAAAAACTAAAATGATAAAGTTAACTTTAACACTTATAGTTTTATTAAGTTTAATTCTTTTTTTAAATAAAAATGATCTATTCTTTAATTTAAAAATTAAAAATATTGATAATAAATCAACTAACAATGAAATAAAAAAAAAATATCTTATTGAATGTGAACTTTTTAATGAAATTATCGATAGAAATAACCGAGATACAGAAAGACAATGTTATTATGAATGTAATGAAGATGATATTGTGAGAGTAGACACAAGTATAGAATATATTTGCCAACCATTTATTCTGGAAGAGAGATGAAAAAAATATTAATTTTATTTTTTTTATTTTTTAAACCCCTAGTAGCTGGTGAAATTGACGGTAAAGGAGTTATATGCCAAATATATGGAAATACAGTCGGGTTTTTTTTTGAAGATAGTAGGGCATATGAACACAAACCTAAAGGTGGAAAGGAAAAACTGGAACTTAAAAAAAAAGAAATTGGAAAATATTATACGGATGAGAATTTTATATACTTTGATGATGTAAAAATTAATAGAAAAACTCTTTCTTTTCAAAAATACTCCTCATTTCGTGGTGAATGCAAAGCTTATGAAAATAAAGAAGATTTTAAAAAAAACTTTGATTTGGAATCTCTTACCAAAGAAAATAAAATTTAATATAAAAATAACTTCATAATTATTCTTGATTTGAAAAAACAATTTAAGTAATGTTCTTTTTTATAAATTTTTATTAGGAACTAAATTATTAGAAATATTTATTATGTTTAAAAAAGCTATTTTATTTTGTTTATTTATAATATTAACTTTTAACAAGTCTTTTTCTGCTAATTTCAGTGAAAGGAAAAATTTTAATAAAATTCTTAATGGTTTTTATAAAAACTCTATTTTCAAATGCAATTATGTTGACAAATCTTGGAGTGTTGGTTTTGAAGATCATCCATACGGGATGGTATTAAACTCCACTGCGTTTAAAAATATTCTTGTTTTTGAACACAAATCATTAATAGGTACATTATGGCCAAACATAGGTGAAATTTCTACGGAGAGAGGTGTGAGAAAATATCAAATATGGAAAAAAATATCGAAAGATGAATTTGTTCTAGTGGAGTCAGATTATAAATCTGATTTGAATAGTTTTGATGTTAATATAAAAAAAACTAATCTAAACCATAAAACCTATTTCGATGGCATTTCATTAAAGGTTGCAGTGAAACCCTGGATTACTGATTTTTATAGTTGTGAAGAATTGGATTCTTCCAACTTTGCCAGGAAAAAATTAATTGATATTTTTATTAATCAAGATTCATATGTTAAAAAAGATTTTTCCTATAGAGAAAAAAATCCTAGTTCATTTGTGAATAAAATAGAACTTTTAGCAAAATAAATTGTGGTAGATTTGTAGTTATATTTAAATTTACTCTATTTTTTTTAAATTCTCTGTCCAATCTTCATTAGTTATGTTTTAATTATTTTATGGTAGATATTTCTTTGAATCAATTAGCCAAAGAAGTTGAAGAAAGTTTTCAGAACAATCTTAGTAACGGATTAAATGAAAGTGAAGCCTTACAAAATACATTCAATGATCTCTCTGAACAACTATTGAATTTAGATTTACCAAAAGAACTTGTTGATGAATATTCAAAGATAGTAGAGGATGATTATAAAGAGGCTTTAAATAATGGACAAACACCACTGGAAGCGCTGAATACTGCTGTTGAAAAATTACATGAAAATTTAGAGAATCAAAGCGAAATAAAAACAGCACATGAAAGTAATATTAATTTAGATTTTGCTATTACAGGGGATTCTCCAAGGCTAGAATTAATGAATGAAGCAATGGCTAAAGGTCTATCTGTTGAGGATGCTATAAAATACGTTAATAATCAACTTAATGACAACTCTAATGAGTTTGGTCCACCCACATTAGCTGAATTTAATAAATTAAATGAAAATAACACAAAAACAGCTGATATAGATGAAAGCCAAGAGATTAACAAAATAGAAGCGACAATGGATGCAGAAGCAAATAAAAAATTATTTGATAATACACTTTCGGACAAAAATAGTACCGAAGATGATAAAGTTCAAAATGAAAGTAATTTAGATAATAAGGATGATGAAATAAGTTAATTTTCTAAATTATTTTTCAAAAAACCCCTTAAAAGCAAGTAATTTCAAACAATCATTGGTATTGAATTTGCAAAGTTTGAAGATGTCCCAAAGAACAAAAAAAATTAGTGCAAAACACGGTGTTTTTCAATTTTGTATAAATGATGAATTTATTGGCTTAGCATTAAATCAATATGGTGAGTTTTCAGAAATTGAACTTTCAATAATGAATAAATTTATTAAAAAAAACGATATCGTATTTGATATTGGTTCTAATATTGGAGCATTTACTGTACCTTTTGCAAAAAAAGTTGGTATTAACGGAAAAGTATTTGCATTTGAACCTCAGCCATTTATTTATAACATACTTAAAAAAAATATTGAATTAAATAGGATTTGTAATGTTAAATTATTTAAAAATGGAGTAGGGGAAAAGAAAGAAACTATAAAAATTGATGAAATGGATTATTCATATAATGGAAATTTTGGTGGATTTACACTTACATCCAAATACTCAAACACTAATTGTGGAATTGTTAAAGAAACAAAAAAAAATTCTGTAAACATGATTAAACTTGATGATTTTTTAAATTTAAAAAAATGTAATTTTATCAAGATTGATGTCGAATATATGGAAATGGCAGTTCTTAAGGGAGGTAAAAACTTTTTAAAAAAAAATAGACCAATCCTATGGATTGAAAATCATTGGAAATTTCCCAACAAGATAAATAAATATTTGTTTGAAATTGGATACAATCCATATTGGGCGGTTACAAGATCATATAACCCAAAAAACTATTTTATTAACGATAAGAATATTTATGATGAATTATCCACTACTAACACCCTTGCTATCCCTGATAATAAAATAATAGAATACGAATCTCTAGGATTAACTAAAGTTTTTAATTCCTTCACTAAACCAACAAAAGTATTAATAGAATCCTTAAATTAATTTTATTGTTGAAAATATAATTTTAATTACCAATTTTAAATCTATGAAAATTATATTTACGTTCATTAGTATCTTTATTGTATCCAATACATCAAATGCTGGAAGTTTTGTCGATTCACTAGCAAAAGAATATGGCAAGAAAAACGGCTGCTACAGCATTTCTTTAGATGAGAAAAAAAATAATAAAGGTTACAAGAAAATAAACTCAAAAAAAAATCAAAATATTAAAAATAATTAATAATTTAAATTTATAGTTTTTTTTTAATTTCTTGTTTATACAAGTACTTTAATGGATCCGGTTTCTCAAGGCTTATTAGGTAGCAGTTTAGCAGGCGTTTTTAGTAAAAGGAAAACACTTAAAAAAGCTCTTTTCTGCGGTTTTATTGGTGGTATTTCACCAGATCTTGACATTTTTATAAAATCTTCAACTGATCCTTTATTGTCAATTGATTATCATAGGCATTTTTCTCATTCAATTTTTTTTTCACCAATTGGTGGTTTTTTTGTATCTTTAATTCTATTTTTACTTTTTAAAAATAAATTATCATTTAAGCAGATATACTTATTTTCTTTTCTAGGGTTTTTTTCTCACGGTTTATTAGATGCTTGTACAAGTTATGGCACTATTTTATTTTGGCCGTTTTCAGATTTTAGAGTGGGATTGAATATTATATCTATAATTGATCCTATATTTACAACGATTCTTCTAATTTGTTTTTTAACTTCCCTTATTTTAAATTCACTTTTAACAATTAGGGTTGGTTTAACTTTATGTTTTGTTCATTTAAGTTTTAATTTTATAAAATTTGAGCAAGTGAAAAGTTATGCAAAAACCATTGCAAAAGAAAGAAATCATCAAATAGAAAAACTTTTGCTAAATCCAACAATTGGAAACAATATACTTTGGAGAAGTGTGTATAAACATGGTGATCAATATTTTGTTGATGCCATCTATTTTCCTTTATTTGGTGTTCCAAAATTTAAGCAAGGATCAAAAGTAAAAGTTATAAATAAAGATACAGTTTTTCCAATGCTTCCAGAAAATTCAATACAACGAAATGACATAAAAAGATTTGCATATTTTTCACAAGATTACATTTACTTACATCCTGATTACGATAATGTGATAGCGGATTTACGTTATGGTATGCTTCCTTACGATGATAAATCGCTATGGGGCATAGAAATTAATGAAAAAGAACCCAATAAACATGTTTTTTTTAAAAATATAAGAAATTTTGATGATAAGGTATATGATAAGTTTTGGGATATGTTAAAGGGTAACTTAGATTAGTAATTTTAAAACTTAATTTTTTTACGTGGAGTTCTTAAATGAAATTATTCTTTATTTTTTTACTTTTTTTACCCCCCAATAAGTTAGTTACTGCTAATGAAAAAAATAAAATTCAAGCAAAAAATATAAAAACATTTTCTGGTCCAATGGGAATGGGACTTTCTAAGTCCTTTGAAATAGAAGATAAAAAAATTTGCTTATACAATACTGTTAATGGGCAAGAAAAAATAATTTTAAATGATTATTCAAAAGATTGTCCTCGTAATCTTGAAAAGTAAAATTAAAATACTCTAATGTATAATGAAATTTATTCTTTTTTAGCTTTTTTACCAATAATACTAGCAGGTATTCTTTTAGTTGGATTTCGCTTTCCAGCAAAATATGCAATGCCATTAACATTTATTCTTACTTTTGTGATTGCATATTTTTTTTGGGGTATGAGTTTAAACAGAATCTTAGCTTCTAGTTTACAGGGTCTTATAATAACTGCTGGAATCTTATGGATTATATTTGGTGCAATTTTATTACTAAATACTCTAAGGTATTCTGGTGCAATTAAAACGATAAATGATGGCTTTTCAAATATAAGTAAAGATAGAAGAATTCAAGTTATCTTGATTGCATGGTTATTCGGTTGTTTTATTGAAGGTGCATCAGGTTTTGGAACACCAGCTGCCATTGCTGCACCTTTGATGGTCGCAATTGGTTTTCCACCACTTTCAGCCGTTGTTTTTGGGATGATGATTCAATCTACACCAGTTTCTTTTGGTGCAGTAGGTACACCAATGCTTATTGGAGTTCAAGGTGGATTAGATACAGAAATTATAGATGATCAACTCAATAAAATTGGTCTAGATTGGGAATCCTTTTTTAGAATTATTGTTTCAGATGTTGCAATAATTCATTCAATATGTGGAACCTTTATGCCAATTCTATTGATAATGATAATGACTAAATTTTTTGGGAAAAAAAAAACCTGGATGGATGGTATTTCAATTTTTCCTTTTGCTATATTTGCAGGTTTAAGTTTTACAATACCCTATCTGATTACAGCTATTTTTTTAGGTCCTGAGTTTCCATCAATTATCGGTGGATTATTTGGTTTATTAATAGTTACAGTAGCCATTAAATTTAAATTCTTAATTCCAAAAAATACCTGGGATTTTGAAAAAAAATCAAATTGGCCAAAACTCTGGCTAGGTAATATTCAGATACGATTAGATAAAAATAATAAAAAAAAAATTGGGACATTTATGTCTTGGTTTCCATATATTTTATTAGCCCTGTTATTAGTTTTATCTAGGACTAACGATTTTTTAAATACTCTATTAAAAACGGTAAATATAAATTTTTTAAATATTCTGGGTGAAGAAAAAATAAATTCAACTTTTTATCTATTATATTCTCCTGGAAGTACATTAATCTTAGTAAGTTTATTAACTTTTTTTATTCATAAAATGAAATACTTTGAAATTAACAAAGCAATCAAAGATTCAACAAGTATTATCTTTGGAGCTGGGTTCGTTCTTTTATTCACTGTGCCTCTAGTGAGAATAATGATTAACTCTGGCTATAATTATCATGATTTAGTTAGCATGCCAGTTGCGATGGCAAATGGTATTTCAAATATAATGGGTCAAATTTATCCATTTTTTGCCCCTACAATTGGAGCTATTGGAGCTTTTTTAGCAGGATCAAACACAGTTAGTAACCTAATGTTAAGCCAATTTCAATTTGAAACAGCTAATTTATTAGAGTTATCAGGGGCTTTAATGGTTGCTGCTCAAAGTGTTGGTGCAGCTGCAGGAAATATGATCGCCATACATAATGTCGTAGCAGCATCAGCAACAGTTGGTTTGCTTGGAAGGGAAGGAGCAACACTTAGAATTACTGTTTTACCAACAACTTATTATCTTATTTTTTCTGGCATAATAGTTTTAATTTTGATTTATTTTTTTAACCTAAACGATCCGCTTATTAGTAAAAGTCTCCGATAATATTTAATTTTTAACTAACTCTGCGTTCCGCAAACGAAAAAACATATTGTAATCATCGTCTTTTGCAACAAGTTCTAACTTCCCTTTAATATTAACAGCTTCATAAGAAAAAATAATAGGAGTTTTTGAGTGTACTTCTATCAGTAAATTTGACGACGTATGAGGGTGATATGGACAACTAAGAGGAAAAGGACCTAATAAAAATAAACTTTGTTTTTCATCTTGATCTAGTGGAAACATATACCCTTGAACTAAAATTTCTGTTTTATCAAGTTTTTTAATCTTTTCTTTAAATTTTGGTTTAACACCAATCCACTCGTTTCCATCCTTATCTAAAATAGGATATTCATCCATTTCTGTTTCACCAAAAGTCTGCCAAGGAGTTCCTCCTGGAGGTAAGTTGATAAAATCGTCAACAAATGAAATTAAGTCATCTTGTTGATTATAAGAATCATCATCATAAAATTCATTGTTTTGGCTATAAATATTAAAACTAAATAAAATCCCAAAAAATGTTAAAAAAATAGATGTAATTTTTAAAATTTTTACCTTCCAATTTTAATTATATTAAAACTTTTATATGTTTTGTGAAAGTTGATTTGCAACACTTATTTTTGAACCTTTATACGCAGGAATTACGGAGGCAATAATGCCTGCAATGAGAACAAGAACAATAATGATAAAAAAATCACTATTTATGGCAAAGTTGGCTTTACTTACATTCAAAGGTGCGATTATGTGACTAAGAATTTCAAAAGTTCCAAAACCCATAATTACCCCTAAAATAATTCCAAAAAAAATAATTAAAGCACCTTCTAAAGCAATAATCTTAAATATTCTTTTTTTTGAATATCCAATTGCTCTCAGTATTGCAAGATCACCTAAACGATTTTCAAGGTTACTAGCTAAACCTGAAAAAATACTTAAAATTGCAATTGAAATTAACAAGATGGATAAAAAAGCAAAGCTTTTTGAACCTAACCCCAACATTGTTGTAAGACGAGTAATTTCTAGCGCAGGATTAGCTGCTTGCATATTAGTTTCACGATTAATGGAACGTGGTAAGTTCACATTAGCAATAGGAGACTTTGTTTTTATAAGTAAAGCAGTAATTTCTGGTTCTATAGATTTTTTAGTGTCAGGCTTTTTTTTTTCAAAATTAGAATTAATATTATCAAATTTTTCATGAGTTTCATTTTTTTCATGTTCATCTTTGTGTTCATGATTTTTATGCTTTTCATTTTTATGTTCTTCATGATTATGATCATGTTCATGTTCATGATTCTTGTGCTGCTCACTACTGTGCTCTCTATGATTGTTTTTGTTATGATAATCTACATTTTCTAATCCATGAATTTCTAAAACAGAGTTTACAGAAGTAAGCAATAATCTATCCAAGACAGATCCAGTTGGTTTTAAAACTCCAACTACATTGTAAGAATGTTCATCATGATCTACCCCACCATCCATTATGCCATGAGCTCCACTTATTTTTTCATTAACCTTTAAATCAACATCGGCTCCAGCCACCATTTCAAAATCATCACCCCATAACCTACCTTTATCAATTTTGCCATTGAAATGTTCAATGTAATCTAAAGTAGTTCCAACAATTCTGAAACCTTTCCAATTATCACCCAGTGCAATTGGTATAGACTTTTCTATCATTGGGTTTGTTGTTAATTTAACAGTTGATTTTAAAGGAATGTTACCCGTAGGTATATCTATATGGTATACCGATGATAGAACAAGTTGAAGAGGACTTCCTTTTGCTCCAACTACAATGTCAATATTTTTACCATCTGTACTAAGACGATTTTTAATATGATTACTAAATTGGCTAATTAGTAATGCTATCAAAACACCAAATGATGTTAATAATACAGATAATGTACTATTTAGACCTCTGGATTTAATAGAATAATAGATATATAACCAATCATTCATAATCTTATTTCCGATAAATTTTTAACAATTGTTTTTATTCTGTAATCGTGGGAAGAAAGTATAATTGTTGAGTTATTCTTTTTTGCTTGAGAAAAAATTAGCTCTAAGACTTTTTTAGCATTTTTATCATCTAATGATGAGGTTGGTTCATCAGCAAAAATAATTTTTGGATTGTTAATTACACCTCTTGCAATTGCTACACGTTGTGATTCACCAAAGCTTAAGTACTTTGCTAATTGATTTTTTTTTGTTGTAAGACCAATTTCGTCTAATAATTCATCAAAATTCACTGTCTGATTCTTATTTAAACCCAGTAAAATGTTTTGCTCAACTGTTAGATGTTTAATGAGATGCAGTCTTTGAAAAATAAATCCAAAATATTTTGATCTTATATTATCAATTTTTTCATCATCAAGTTTTGAAAAATCATATCCTTTAAAAATTATTGACCCTGATGTAGGTCTCAACAAACCTGACATTAAATTCATTAAAGTAGTTTTACCAGATCCTGATGGACCTGAAATCATGAGATGTTTTGACTTTTCAAGAGAAAAGTTTTGTTTTTTTAAAATCTCACTACTTCTTATTTTAAAACATAAATCTTTTACAACAAAGCACATCTTAAAGAATTTTAAAAAATTAAAGTTATTAAATAATGTTAAATTTTTTTACAACCTTTCCAAAGAGAAAAAAATTAAATTAAAAAAATAAAGAATTGAGGATAAATATAAATTAATAGTTATTTTCTTTTTCTTAGAATCACAAGTTTCATTTATACAATTATCTTCATTACTACAATCTATCTTTTTGGTATGTATTTCTGATAAAATTAGCATTAACAAAATTATTGTTGAAAAAATAATTAGCACTGGTTCAATCTTTTCAATAGGTAAATTTGAATATAAAAAAGATGGTAATCCAGCATTTACTGATATAGACAATATACTCAAAGTAAAAGGAACACCGCAGCATAAAAGATGGCAAAAACAACCAATGAGCAAAAAATAAGAAGAAATAAATCTAGTGAGTAACATTAATAAAACATAAAAATAATTTAATGTTACAATATAACATAGATAAAAAAATCACAACAATTTTAATAGCTTTTACCTGTCAATTTTCTAATTTAATTATTTTTATTAAATAATAATGTATCTTCAAATAATGAGATTTTTTCATTCTTTTCAAAAGACAGTTTTATTTGTTGCAAGTATAAATTTAATGTATTTTTTTGTAGAATTCATAGTTGCACTAAATATAAGATCTGTATCCTTACTTGCAGATTCTGTTGATTTTATTGAAGACGCATCAATAAATTTTTTAATTTTTTTCGCCATAACTTTAACAACTATCCAAAAAGCAAAAATAAGTATTTTGTTGTCTGTTATAATGTTGTTTCCAGCATTAATGGCTTTATGGGCAGCCTGGCAGCAAATTATTTTACAGGAACCTCCAGCTCCCATTGAACTTTCTTTAGTTGCATTCGGAGCATTAATTATAAACTGTTTGTGTACTTTTGTTTTAATGAAATTTCGTAATTTTAGTGGAAGTTTAACTAGGGCAGCTTTTCTTTCGGCAAGAAATGATGCATTGGCTAATATTGCCATAATAACTGCAGGTATTACGACTATCTTCATTCCCTCAATTTGGCCTGACATACTAGTTGGATTATTTATTGCTTATATAAGAACTGAATCTGCTTTAGAAATATACACTAAAGCGAGAGAGGAACTTAAAGGTTAAAGTAAATTTTACAAATACTCTACAAATTCGACAAAAAAATACTATATGAAAGTTATAGGAGAAGTCATGAAAAGTTCTTTGTTAATCTTTTTTATTAGCTTAATTTATTATGACATTATTAAAGCTAGGCCCATCTCTTATCCAGGTGGGTTAACACTAATGCTTATGAATAATAGTATGAAAAACAGTTTACATGCACATTATTCACCAACAACTAAAACTTCACTTGGTTATAAATTTGAGTATTGGAGAGGTAGTGAATTTAGCTTAAACCTAATTCAGATGAATAATCTTATAAAGCGTTGGAATCAACCAGAATCTCAATCTAATTTTTATATAAAATCAGGAATTGGTAGTGCTTACAGTGATAGAGGTCAATTTAAAAAAAAACATAGTTTTGCTGGCTTTGTTGGCTTGTCAGCAGATTGGGAAGACCAAAGATATTTTATTCAATATAGTAACCGTTACACTAATGCATTAGAAATAGATGAGTTCTACACACAATTCATTCATCTTGGTATAACCCCATACATTGGAAATTATGGTGATATTCATACATGGCTAATGGTTAAAATTGACCATACCCCAAAGTTTAAAAGAAATTTTATTATTACTCCTCATTTTCGTTTTTTTAAAGATGTTCATTTGATTGAGGTTGGTGCAGATACAAGAGGAAAAATTATGTTTAACTATATTTTTAGATACTAAAGAAAGGTAATTTTATGAAAAAATTAATTTTACTTTCAATTGTTTTTACTTCACTTCATAGCAAATCAATAGCAAACAATAATTATTCAACAGTTTATGCTTATGTTAATGGTTTAGTTTGTGATTTTTGTGCACGTGCTTTAGAAAAAACAATTGGTAAACAAGATTCAGTAAAATCAATTAACGTTGATTTGAAAGATAAAGTTATAACTATAAATTTTAATGAAAATCAAAAGCTAGATGTTAATGTTATCAAAAAATTAATTAATGATGGTGGTTATACAGTAAGAGAAATTACTTATGAAAAGAAATAGCTCATCAATTTGGTTTCAAACTATTATACCAACTTTAACAATGTTTACCTCGTTAGGAACATTAGTGTGTTGTGCATTACCAGCACTTATGGTGTCTGTTGGAATGGGAGCCGCTTTGGCTGGATTAATAGGAACTTTTCCTTCTATTACATTGATATCAAATCATAAAGTATATGTTTTTATAATTTCTGGATTTTTAATTTTTTTGGGTTTTTTTACTCATTGGAGCTCAAAAAATGTTTCATGTCCAACTGACCTAACTAAGGCAAAATTATGTAAAAAATTAAGAAGTATTAGCTCGATTATGTTACATTTTTCATTGACATTATATTTAATTGGGTTCTTTTTTGCATTTATTGCAACTCACGTTTTTTTTTAATTCTGTGAGTTTTATTGATGTAAATGAAATACTTTGTTAATAATTTTCCAATCACCATTTACTTTTAAAAGTGTAAAAAAATCAGTAAAATCATATCCTGTCCAGTTTTTAGATTCTAAGCAAACCGTGGCAATTGATTCAACTATTTCTATACTTTTGAATACACATGATATCTCTATGGCAGGACCATTGTTGTCGTTCCAATCATAAAGCTTTTGGATATGGCCAGAAAATAAATCATCACCAATGTAACCAAATATTGTCGCGTCACCGTGAAACGCCGGTTTCATCTCTTCTCCTTTGCCTGATCTAGCACCATTAATATAATGTTGAATAGTTTGTTTTATAGACTCTTCTTCATTCATATTTTATATACTATTGAAAAATTAATTATTTATAAATACAATTTTTTTAAGTTTTAGATTTTAATAAGTGAGGGTTTTTAAAGAAAAAAAGTTTATCAAACTATGCTACGTCGTTAATTTTCATTATATCTTCTAAGAAAGACGAATCATCTAGCCTCAAAAGTATAGATGAACCCTTCTTTAAAGCTGAATCAGGAGTTCGGTGAAGTATACCTTTTTTTCCACCCCTAAAAATAGCAATATCCCATTTGTTTATAAATTTGCGAGCTGATTTGTCTTTTATGATTTTACTATTAGGTTTACCCTCATAAAACGCCTTTCTATCCGCAGCATAATTTGGTAATAATTCTGTACCTTGACCTGCATAAGTTACCAATAATCTAAAAGGCACCATATCTACATGATAACGTTTACAGCCTCTATTATTACCTATCCAAAAACTTAATTTATTTACATTAAGGAATTCACAAAAAATTTTACATATCCGACTCATATCATCTAACCAGGTATTGAAAAAAATGTGATTATGGATAATTGAAGGTAAAAAATCATTAAAAATATTTTGAATATCTTCTTTTGCATTGTTTTTATGCACAAAACCTGAAATTGATGAAATAGATTTAGATAGCTCTTGAAAAAAAAGATCTGAATTAACTGGGGTAGATCTTTTGAAAATTTCTAATTGATCATCACTATTTTTAAATTTAATTAATTTTTTTGTTATACTGGTTAAAGTAAGTTTTTTATCTGAAACTTTCATTATAGATTTCTCACAAATTTTATTAAGCTTAAATTTTAATATTAAGTGTTATAATATAACATTTCAATAATAAATATTTTTTACTAAGAGGAACTTAGGAAGGGTAAGTTATAAAAAAATTTACTGTAAAATTGTCAATCTATATTGGGAAGGTTAGTTTTAGAGATTATGAAAATATATTTAAACAGACATATCTGTCATTTCACAATTTTAGTTATGCTTATTTCTCTTCTTACTGCCTGTTCAAGTACTAGGCTAATTTACACATTTGTAGACAAATTTATTGAGGATGAAATTGCTTATTTTCTTAATCTGAACGAAGAAGAGGAGGCTTTGCTGGATAAAGAGCTATCTAAGATGATTGCTTGGCACCGAAAATCAATGTTACCTCGCTACGCAGCATATCTCAACGATATTGCAGATAATCTGGAAGATGGTCGATACAATACTTCTTATATAACCAATGTCTTAGAAGACGGTCGATCTCTAATCGAAGAAACCGTTATTGGTTTGACACCCTATGCTTCAAAATTTCTTATTCGTCACCAAAATATTGAAGCTATTGAATTCATGAAAAAAAGAATGGCAACACGACAACAAGAACGGCTAACAGAGCTATCAGAAGCTGAAGACAATCTTTATGAAGACCGTCTAGACCGCTTAACATCAAATTTTGAGAGATTTTTCAGCGATCTGAATGATGCACAAGTCTTGTTACTTGAAGGTTATGCTCTTGCTACCCTGGGTGATTCTAGGATTCGCTTAAATAACCGAACACTCCGCCAAAAAGCCTTTATAAATTTCCTTATGACTCAGCCAACTGAGACAGAACTCACAACTTATCTGAACAATCTACTTTTACGTGGTCATATCATCACAAATCCAGACTATAAGAACTTCTCAGAGACCTGGTTAGAGCTATTTAAATCCCTACTGGTGAAAATGTTAGCGATTTCGTCCACTGCTCAGCGAGAGACAATCATTAGCAAACTTCGAGCTTATGCGGAGGATTTTAAAACTGTTTCCGAATGAGAAGTTCTCTATAGTGATAAAAAGATAATTACACGAGATACCTATAGAATTAGTATTAGATTAACATTAAATTCTATATATTTTAATACTAGTTTTCCCTTGGATCATTATTTTTTTAGGGTTAATGTGACAAAACCAAGTATTTATTCTTATTATTTAA
>MDSY01141453.1_pt1 | contig 14106 bp, 14 predicted proteins | sample 811131 | NCBI WGS metagenome assembly MDSY01 (sample SAMN05326643, study PRJNA326480) | marine metagenome | isolation source: seawater | place: Atlantic Ocean: South West | collected 2010 | reverse complement strand
GAAAAGATTGCTTTTTTCATTGTATTGGATTTTCAATAAATTAACTCTACTTTATAACAAATTAAAGATTAAGTAAATGGCTAAAATAACAAAACAATCAGAAGACTTCTCAAAGTGGTATACCGATACAATTTTAAATGCTGATTTAGCTGACTATGGTCCTGTAAAAGGGACTATGGTAGTTAAACCATATGGCTTTTCTTTGTGGTCTAACGTGAAAAAAGCGCTCAATACAATGATTGAAGATTCGGGACATGAAAATGCCTACTTCCCTCTTTTTATTCCAAAAAGTTTTTTTGAAAAAGAAGCAAAACATGTTGAAGGGTTTGCCAAAGAGTGCGCTGTTGTTACCCATTCAAAATTAATTGCTGAAAATGACGGCCTTGCGGTAGATCCAGATTCTAAATTGGAAGAAGAAATCATTGTTCGACCAACATCAGAAACCATTATTTGGTCTATGTTTAAGAAATGGATTACTTCTTATCGCGATTTACCTGTAATGATAAACCAGTGGGCTAATGTGGTGCGCTGGGAAATGCGAACAAGGCTGTTTTTAAGAACATCTGAGTTTTTATGGCAAGAAGGACATACTGCACATGCTACCAAAGAAGAAGCGATGGAAGAAACATTAAAAATTGTTGAAATCTATCAATCATTATTTGAAGACCACCTTGCAATTCCAACATTAATCGGTAAAAAATCTGATTCAGAAAAATTTGCAGGAGCCGAAGAAACATTTTCAATAGAAACAATGATGCAAGACAAAAAAGCCCTTCAAGCAGGAACATCACACTATTTAGGGACCAATTTTGGTAATGCTTTTGATGTTACATTTCAAAGCAAAGACAACAAAGAACAGCCTGTTTATGCCACCAGTTGGGGGGTTAGCACGCGCGTCATTGGAGCATTAATTATGGTACATGGAGATGATAAAGGATTAAAAATCCCCCCTAGAGTTGCTCCTCAACAGGTAATTATTATTCCTATTAATCCAAAAAACGAAGATGAAAAAAAATTCAATGCTTTTGTAGATAAAATTGCCAATGATTTAAGTCAAAAGAATATTAGGTGCAAAACAGACAATTCGGATAATACTCCTGGATTTAAGTTTAATTTTTGGGAATTAAGAGGAGCTCCAATTAGAATTGAAATTGGTTTGCAAGAATATAAGGACCAACAATTAACAATATGCAGAAGAGATACAGGAGAAAAAACCTCCATAAAACACAACGATATCAATGGTATTCAAGACATATTAGATGACATTCAATCTAGCATGTATAATGTTGCAGATTCATTTTTAAAAGAGAACACTATAGAGTTAGATAGCTATAAAGATTTGCAAGAAAAACTATCAAAAGACAATTGTTTTATCAAAGCATATTGGGATGGATCTGAAGATTCAGAAATGAAAGTTAAAGAAGATACAAAAGCTACTATTAGATGTATTTTAGAAGACATAGATGATCCCAAGGTTAAATGTATTGTTTCTGGTGAGCCAGCTAAACATCTTGTTGTTTTTGCAAAAGCATATTAAATACTATGAAAAAACTACTATCTTATTCTTTATTAATTTGTGTATTATACCTTTTGTTATGGCCTGTTCCTATTAATCCAGTCGCTTGGGATTCTCCTAAACCCCCATCAATGACAGGCGTATATGCAAAAAATGATTATTTGAAAAATATAGAGATTTTTTGGGAAAATGATGGACATTATGGTCCAGAAGATATAGCAATTTATGATGGCAATTTATATGCCGGATATCATGATGGACTTATTATGAGCTCTATTGGCGAGTTTTATCACACGAATGGTCGTCCGCTTGGAATGGTATTTGATGCCGACAACAATCTAATCGTTGCAGATGCGATTCAAGGATTAATCTCTATTGATCAAACAGGCATCGCTACTACTCTTACGGTACAATCTGATTCAGACAATATTCCGCTAGGATTTACAGACGATTTAGACATTGCAAGCGATGGAAAAATTTATTTTTCTGATGCTTCAGATAAATTTGGATATGGAGAAGATAGAATTGAAGTAATGGAACACACTCCAAATGGGAGACTTTTAGTTTATGATCCCAAAACGAAGACTACAACGACATTGCTTGATAATTTATATTTTGCAAATGGGGTTGCTGTCAGCCCTGACGACTCTTTTGTTTTGTTTAATGAAACATTTATGTATCGAATACAAAAGTATTGGCTTAAAGGAGAAAAGGCAGGTACTTCAGAAATTGTTATTGATAACCTACCTGGTTTTCCAGACAATATTTCTTCAAATGGTAAAGGCACCTATTGGGTTGCGCTTTTTACAGTTAGAAATGACTTTATTGATCAAACAGCAAATAAGCCTTTTCTTAGAAAGCTGGCTTTGCGATTACCAGAATTTTTACAACCTCAGCCAGAGCCTTATGCATTTGCTTTAGGAATTGATGGGGATGGAAACATTTTACACAATCTTCAATATGGTGCAAGCGATGCCTATTCACCAATAACAAGCGTTAAACAATATGGTGACGAGCTATATTTTGGGAGCCTTACCCATAAAGGTTGGGGTAAAATAAAAGCGCCAGAATGAAAATATTCACTCCTGCAATTGTTTTAAAAACAACCCTGTTTAAAGAATCAAGTATTATTGCCCGACTATTTACCCTAGAAAAAGGAAAGAATTCCTATGTTATTAAAGCTGCTATGAGACAAAAGTCGCCTTTAAAATCTATTTATCAACAATTAAATGAAATCCAAGTAAGCTATATTCACAGCAACAAAAGACAACTCCAACCAATTTATGATTCTAAAATTTTGAATAATTGGGATAATATTGGTTCAGATTTAAAAAAAACAGTTCTTTCTTTATCAATTATTGAAATTATAGACAAAGGGTTTGATGAAGGAGATAAAGATGAGAACACTTATCACCTATTAAAAGATGTATTATTATATTTTGATTCAGAAAACAATAATTACAATGATGCTTTTTATTTTTTTGTATTACATTTATTAAAAAATATTGGCTATGACATTATAGCAGCAAAAGAACATCCAATAGTTAAAAGACACCTGTCAAAGGAGGCAAAGCTGCTTGACCATATTGAAGAAATTTACGAATCAAACTTTCTTAGAGATAAAAATTCCAAAACTAGTTTTAATTATAATAAAAAAACTATTTCTAGTTTTATTTCTGATTTAATTAGATATCATTTCCCAGACTTAAAGTCTTTTAATGTTGCTAGAGAAGTTTTCAAATAAAATCATTCAATTCTAAAAACTTTTTCTCCGGGTTTTGCCATTTTTAATTTTTCGCGTGCAACTTTTTCAATATAATCTTGATCATCTTTTAATTTTTCTGACTCCCTTTTAAGGGAAGAAATTTCTTTGCGTAACAACTCTATTTCCTGTTGAATAGTAGCTTTTTCTTTTTTTAGCTCCCACAAACTAATCAAGCCTCTATCGCTAAAAAAAAGCAGTGATATACAACCAACTACAATGATCGCTAACAGTCCACTTGTTATTTTTGGTGATTTTTTTTTCATTTAATGAATAGGAAATTTTTACCAAATGTTTTAGAAGATAAATTTTCTTCTATTCTTAGTAATTGATTGTACTTACTGGTTCGATCAGTTCTGCACACAGACCCTGTTTTGATTTGTCCGCCCCCCATTGCAACTGAAAAATCTGCAATAAAAGTATCCTCAGTCTCACCTGATCGGTGAGATATTATATATTCATAACCATTTTCTTTTGCCAAATTAATAGTTTTAATTGTTTCAGATACCGTACCAATTTGATTGAGTTTAATTAATATGCTGTTCATAGCATTTTGCTCAACTGCTTGTAATAGTTTTTTTGGATTTGTAACTGTTAAATCATCTCCAACAATTTGAATAGAGCCGCCCAATGCTTCGGTCATTTTTGTCCAACCTTTCCAATCGTTTTCATCTAATCCGTCTTCAATTGAAATAATTGGATATTGATTAATAAGATTTTCATAAAAATTAATCATTTGTTCATCATCTAAAATTTTATTTTCTAAACTTAAATGATATTTCCCTTCTTTATAAAAGCTTGATGCAGCAACATCTAATGCAATAAATACATTTTCGCCAGCGCTATATCCGCTTTTATTGATTGACTCTAATAATAGCTCTATAGCATGCTCATTAGATTTGAGAGTAGGCGCAAATCCCCCTTCATCCCCAACCGCTGTGTTCAACCCTTTTTTGTGTAACTCTTTTTTTAGTGTTTGAAAAATTTCTGTACCCATTCGGAGTGCATCAGAAAAAGAATTGAATCCATAAGGGAATAACATTATTTCTTGTATGTCGGCACCTTGACTTGCATGCATTCCCCCATTCAAGACATTAATCATAGGAATAGGCATTATTGAACTATTTTTGTTTAGATAACGGTAAAGAGGAAAACCATGAAATTTAGCGGCAGCAACAGCGCATGCCATAGAAACTCCTAGTATAGCATTTGCTCCACACTTGCTTTTATTTTCTGTCCCATCAATTTCTAATAAGAGTCTATCGATATCTTCTTGTTGATCACAAGATTGTCCAATTAATTCTGGTTGTAATATATTAAGGACATTGTTAACTGCTTTTTTAACGCTTTTCCCATTAAACTCCGCATCATTATCTCTTAGTTCAAGAGCTTCAAATTGTCCCGTTGAAGCCCCAGAAGGAACAGCAGCTCTCCCATAACAATTTCCAAGATCAACCTCAACTTCAATGGTCGGATTTCCTCTTGAATCTAAAATTTGTCGGGCATGTAATTTTTGTATTTTTGGCTCATAATTACTCATATTTTAATTTAATCCTTTTGTTTTGTTATAATAAAAGATTTCATAAAAAGGTTGATTTTGTGCAAAAATAGGGATTATTATTGTAAAAATGTGTAAATATGAAAACTTTTAAACAGAAAAATCATATTGACATGATTAATAGAAAAGAGTCAAAAGCTCACGGGTTTGTCGGGGACTTTGTCTCTTTTTTACGTTAACTAATCAAGGAGGAATAACATGGCTTCATGGGATTCAATGATAAGTGGTGCTCTAAGCGGATTAACAGGAGTGGTTAAAGCTGCAATCATCTTTTTTGTGTTTGCAAACATCCTATATCCAGGAGGACCAGACGTATTAGGCGGTATTGCTACTCTAGTGGAAACATTCACTACAGAAGGCCTTACTGGACTGTTGGTATTAGTTGTATTTTTATCTTGGTTATAAAATCGAGATTAATGCATTAATCAACGAATAGCTATAGAGGCTCTCTTTTCGTGAGAGCCTCTATACAAAAATGTGATATAAAAATTTAAGGAGACATAATAATGGACAAAGTTATCAAAATGATTACGGGCGTTTTATCAACGTTAACTGATCTAGCAATTCATTTGTTAGTAGCTGCGGTTATTCTTGGCATTCTTTTCGGTGACCAATTTGGTGTTTTAGCTAACATTGGTGGAGCGATGGAAACAATTGGTAGCAATGGCGTTGCTGGATTAATTACTGTTGCTGTTGTTGCAATGTGGATGAAAAAATAATTACTATTTTTTAATCACAAATTCTTAAAAAATAAAAGGGCTCATTTTTTGAGTCCTTTTATTCTTATTTTATAATAATTTCATTTAGTGAAATTTTTTAAATATCTATACTATTATCTTTTATTGTTTTCTTGGTCTTTTGGAAATATTCAACAAGAAATTAAAATTATTGATTCCAATAATTCTGTTTTAGGTACGGTAAGCTATATTCAAGAAAACAGATACTATTTTTCGTTAAATGACTTTTCTAGCGTTTTGTTAAAGAAAAATTTTATTAATAAAGATGTTCAAAAAATTGTTTTTTCTTTAGGGAATGCTAAAATTAAAGTGACTGGCAATATTCCCTTTATTATTGTTGATGATAAACCCTATCAGCTAAAAAATAATATTATTTATAAAGAAGGCATTTTTTATGCTCCCATTGATGATTTTTTAGAGCTTTTAAATCAAAAAACAGGTTCTAGCTATGTTATCGATTACAGCTCTTTGTCAATTCAAAATAAATTTCTTTCCCAAAATATATTAACAGACCCAGTAGACTTATCTCAAGAAAAGAAAAAATGGAAATTTGATACAATTATTATTGATCCAGGCCACGGAGGAAAAGATCCAGGGGCTGTTGGGTATAGAGGGACGAAAGAAAAAGATATAGTTCTTGATGTCTCAAAGAGGTTAGCAAAAAAGATTGAAAAAAACTTAAAAATCAAAGTTATTTTAACAAGAGACGAAGATATTTTTCTTCGATTACAAGACAGAACAAAGTTTGCCAATGTTAATGAAGGTGATTTATTTATTAGCATACATACAAATGCTGCTGAAGATAGAAGAGCTAGCGGGTTTGAAACATTTTTGATTGGTCCCAATAAAAATGAAGCAGCTGTAAGGGTAGCTGCTAGGGAAAATGCAGCTTTAGAGTTAGAAGGGTCTTCCGGCAAAAAATTAACTAACGAAGATTTAATAAAAGCAACCATTGCTCAGAGCGCGTTTGCTTCAAAAAGCGAAGAATTTGCATCGCTTGTACAGAATGAAATTAAAAAGAGAGTCCAGAGCAAAGACAGAGGAGTAAAACAAGCTGGTTTTTATGTATTAATGGGGGCATCAATGCCAAACGTTCTAATTGAGCTTGGGTTTATTTCAAATCCTGCTGAAGAAAAAAAATTAAATAGTTCTAATTATCGTGATATGTTAGCCACGTCAATCTATTATGCTGTACTTAAATATCAGAAATCATTCGATGATTAACCCAACATTAGAATTTTTATATACACTACATAATCGAGGTATTAAGCTTGGATTAGAAAATATTGAATTATTTTTAGATGTTTGTGGTAATCCGCATAAAAAAATAAAAACTATTCATTTAGCTGGGACCAATGGTAAAGGATCAACAGCCTCTCTTATAGCAAAAATTTTACAAGAACATGGTTTAAAAGTTGGGCTTTATACTTCACCTCATTTAGTTAATTTTAATGAGAGAATACGAATCAATGGTTATCCTATTTCAGATACAGAAATTATTAATTTTATAGAAAGACATAAAAAAATTATCCAAGAAAGTTCCGTTACATTTTTTGAAGCAACCACTGCTCTTGCATTTTCTTATTTTGCAAAAAATAATGTAGATATTGCAATTATTGAAACAGGTCTAGGAGGAAGGCTAGATTCCACAAATGTTATTCTTCCTATTCAAACAATTATTACAGAAATTGACTATGATCACACTCACATTCTAGGTGAATCCATTGATTTGATTACATCTGAAAAATGCGGTATTTTTAAACAAGGTATTCCAGTTTTAACTTCAAATTCTAACAAAGAAGTAGTTAAAGTTATCATAAAACGTGCTAAAGAGAAAAAATGCAATCTTCAAACAATTAATCCTGAAAAATCAAATATTATTGAACATAAATCCCATTCTTTGGGTTTTTTACATAATAATAATGAATTTTATATTTCACAGGGGGGATCATACCAAAAAGAAAATGCAATTTTAGCAATCGAAACTTGTAAAAAACATTTTAATCAAATTGAAATATCTGATTTACAATCTGCGCTTAAGAAATGGGTATGGCCAGGAAGAATGCAATTAATGAAAAAAGATTTTTTTTATGATGTTGCTCACAATGCAAACGCAGTAAACAAATTAACTAAAGATTTATTTAACATATATAACATGAAACCAATTGGTTTATTGGTTTTAAAAAATGATAAAATAACTGATAATTTTTTAATGCTTTTAGAGGATAGATTTGAAAAATTGATTATATCTACAATTGATTCGAAAGACATTTTACAAGAATCAGATATTTTATTTAACCCTAAGCTTAAGAAATTTAAATTTATTAATAACTTCAATGATGCACTGTGCGAAGTGCAATCAATAAAATACAATGGACCAAAAGTAGTTTTTGGTAGTCATTATATTGCAAGCCAATTGTATAAATTTTTTGATTTTTCCTTTGACAATGGAGCAATATAGTGTAATTTGAATTTTCGAGGTTATTTCCCCCTAAAAATATTTTCACAACATGAGGAATCAATGAAATTAAATGAATTAAAAGAAAAAAAAGTAAGCGATCTTCGAGAGATTGCAAAAACAATGGGTATTGAAAAAATAACATCTTTTTCTAAAGATGAATTGATTGAAGAGATTATGAAAAACAATCAAAACGAAAATAATAATGATACCAATGAAAGAAAAGACGATAAAAAAACAGATGATGGAACAGCTGGTGGGATATTAGAGATATTACCAGATGGGTATGGTTTTTTAAGAAGCGTAAATGATAATTATCTGCCAGGGCCTGAAGATATTTATGTGAGTCCATCTCAAATTAAAAGATTTAAACTAAAAACTGGTCACTTTGCTAGAGGGACAACTCGTGCACCCAAATCAAAAGAAAGATTCCATGCTTTGTTACAACTGTTAGAAGTGAATGGATTAAAACCTGAGGATATAAGAAAACAAATGCCGTTTGAACGCTATACCCCTTTACATCCTAATGAAAAATTTAATCTTTCAAATACCAGTGATATGTCTATGAGGATTATGGATCTTATTTCTCCTATTGGGAAAGGACAAAGAGGATTGATTGTTGCGCAACCAAAAACTGGTAAAACCATTTTAATATCTAAAATTGCCAATGCAATTAGACGCAATCACCCTGAAACAGTTTTAATAATATTATTAATTGATGAGCGCCCAGAAGAGGTAACCGATATGAAACGTAGTGTTGACGCTGATGTTGTTAGTTCAACTTTTGACGAAGGCCCAGAACGACATGTACAAGTATCAAATATGGCATTAAAGAAAGCACAAAGACTTGTTGAATGTGGAAAAGATGTTGTAATTCTTTTAGATAGTATAACTCGTTTAGGTAGAGCACACAATGCTGTTACTGCACATAGCGGAAAAATCTTATCAGGAGGAGTTGATTCAAATGCTTTAAGAAATCCAAAGAAGTTTTTTGGCGCTGCAAGAAACACTGAAGAAGGCGGAAGCTTAACTATTATTGCAACAGCATTAATTGATACAGGCAGTAAAATGGATGGAGTAATTTTTGAGGAGTTTAAAGGCACAGGCAATATGGAATTAGTGCTTGATCGAGAATTAAGTGACAGAAGAATATATCCTTCTTTTAACATTGTTAAATCTGGGACTAGGAAAGAAGAACTATTATTATCAGAACAACAGCTTTCTCGAATGTGGATTTTAAGAAAAATGTTAGGAGAAATGACTACAGAACAGGCAATGACTTTTATGCAAGAAAGAATGAGAAGATCAAAAACAAATCAAGAATTTCTTGATAAAATGAGCCAGTAAATGTCCATTAAATTATCTAAGCTAGTCGACAAAATTAAACCGTCGTTCACTTTGCAAATGACTGCAAGAGCTGCAGAATTAAGATCAAAAGGAGTTGATGTAATTAATTTTGGAGTTGGCGAACCTGACTTTAATACCCCGTCTCATATTATTCATGCTGGACAAAAAGCCATAGACGATGGATATACAAAATATACTCCTGGATCTGGTATGCTCGAATTAAAAGAAGCAATTCAGACTAAAATTAAGGGCTTAACTGGTTTGTCTTATGATATATCTCAAATTATAGTTTCTAATGGAGGAAAACAGTCTTTGTCTATAGCCTGTCAAGCTCTTTTTGATAAAGGAGATAAAGTAGTGGTCTTTTCACCATATTGGGTTTCTTTTCCTGAGTTTGTTAAATTGTCTGGCGCAACCCCAGTATTAGTTGATACTTTACCATCACAACAGTTTGAACCAGACTTTAATGATTTAAACCATAAAATTGACTCTAATATAAAAGGAGTTATTATTAATTCTCCTAGCAATCCTACCGGTGGAGTTTGGTCTAACGATGCGATCATTAAATTGTTAGAGATTAGTAAAAAAAATAATTGGACTGTTATTTCAGATGAAACTTATGAAGAACTAGTTTATGACAATGAATTTACTGCGATTGATAAATTAAATACTATTGGCACGGAAGTATTAACAATTCGAAGTATGTCTAAAACCTATGCAATGACTGGCTGGCGTATTGGTTACGCAACAGGAAACGAATCTATTGTCAAAGCCATGTCAAAAATTCAAGGACAAACTACTTCATGCCCAAACGCAATAGGACAAAAAGCCTCGATTGCTGCTCTTTTAGGTAATCAAAAGCCAGTTTTAGATATGAAGAAAAAATTTGAAGAAAGAAGGCAGGTGATGTTTGATCAATTAAACAGTTTGCATGGTGTTAATTGTGCTATGCCAGGAGGCGCCTTTTATATGTTTCCAGATTTTTCATACTATTTAAATAAAGAAACAAAAGATGGTAAAATTTTACAAGATACTTTCGACCTTTCTGATTATATTCTCGACACTGCAAATGTTGTAACAGTTGCAGGCGATGGTTTTGGAGCAGAGGGTTATTTAAGATTTTCTTTTGCAACGAACAAAAAAATCATCAAAGAAGGAATTAAAAGAATAAGAAAAAGCTTAGAAGAACTAAAATGAAAAAAGATATACATTCTAAAGAATATAGATTAGTGGTTTTTGAAGATAGTTCAATTAACTATTCTTTCTTAACCAAATCAACTGTGAAAACAGATGAAACCGTTAAATGGGAAGACGGTAACGAATATCCTCTGTTCAAAATAGAGATATCTGATCAATCGCACCCGTACTATACTGGCCAACGTACATTAGTTGATACAGCTGGACGTATTGAGAAATTCAATCGTAAGTATAAGAAAAAAGCTTCCTAAATATTTTTTATTAACAAATTTTAACCTATGGACATCCTATCTAAAGCTAAAGATATTATTATTGAGTATGACAAAATCACCGAGGAAATGATTCATCCTGATAACGTGTTGAATCAAGTAAAAATGACCGTTTTATCAAAAAAACGAAGCTCAATTGAAAAATCATATGAATTAAGTAAACAATTTGTTCTTCTAAATACTGAATTAAATGATCTAGATGAGATTTCTTGTGAAAAAGAAATGGAAGAATTAGTTAAAATCGAAAAACCTATTTTATTGAAAAAGATATCAGACATAGAAGAGCAATTAACAAAAATACTGATTACAAATGATCCGAATGATAACAAAAATGCAATTATTGAAATACGAGCTGGGACAGGAGGTGATGAAGCAGCTTTATTTGCTTCAGATTTATTTAGAATGTATTCTAAGTATGCAGAAAAAAATGGAATGTCAATCAAGGTAATAGATATGAACGAAATAGGAGTTGGTGGACTAAAATCAATTATTTTTAATATTCAGGGAGACAATTCGTATGGTATTTATAAATATGAGGGCGGAGTTCATCGCGTTCAAAGAATACCAAAAACAGAATCTGGAGGTCGAGTTCATACTTCTGCAGCAACTGTAGCTGTTCTTCCAGAAGCTGAACAGGCAGAAGTAGATATAAATGAATCTGATTTAAAGATTGATACGTATCGTGCAAGTGGAGCTGGCGGTCAACATGTTAATAAAACAGAATCTGCCATTAGAATTACACATATTCCTACAGGATTAGTAGTAACATGCCAAGATGAGAGTTCACAGCATAAAAATAAAGCTTCTGCACTAAAAGTATTACGCGCAAGACTCTTTGCTTTAGAACAAGAAAAAATCGATCAAGATAGAGATCAAATGAGAAAAAGTTTAGTATCTACAGGCGATAGATCTGCAAAAATAAGAACATACAACTTTCCACAAGGTCGTATTACTGATCATCGTATTAATTATACTTCTCACAACCTACAAGACACCTTAGAAGGCAACTTAGATCATATGGTTGAGAAGCTTAAGCTCGAAGAGGATAATTCAAAATTGAATCAATCATGACCGATTATCAACTATTAAACAACTATTTTTTTTCAAAACTAATTCAATTGGAAACAATAGCAATTGATGAACATAAAAAAAAATCTGAATTACTAATTGAAAATATTTTAGGTATTCATAAATCAGATATTTATACAAAAAATTATCATATTCCTCCTAAAAAAATTGAATTATTAGAAGAAGCTTTTTCAAAACTTAAAGAGAATGTTCCTGTGCAACATATCTTAGGTAAAAGCTATTTTTATAATGATGAATTTTTTACACCTCCTGGGACTTTTATACCCAGACCAGAAACAGAATTAATTGTTGATTGTGTGCAAAATGATTTTTCAAAATTAGAAAAAAAGAATGTATTAGAAATAGGAAGTGGAACTGGCTGTCTTTCTATTAGCATAGCAAAGTTATATAAAAATTTTTCTATTACTGGGATTGATATATCAGAAAAAGCAATTAAAACATCGATTAAAAATGCTAAAAAATTAAATTGTTCAAATGTAAAATTTATTAAAGAAGATTTTTTTAATATGGATCTTAATCGTTATGACATAGTAATAAGCAACCCTCCCTATCTGGCAATTGAAGAAGTGGACTTTCTTGATGAATCAGTGAAAAATCATGATCCATTGATTGCACTATCTGACAATAAAGATGGTTTATCTTTTTATAAGTTTTTTATCAACAATATTGATTTATTTTTAAAGAAGGATGGTAGCATGTATTTTGAAATTCCTAATTCTGCAATTACAGAAAAAATAATAGATCTAGTTAGATACAATTCAAAGATTCATAGCAAGATATTTAAAGATTTTGAAGGCAATAATAGAGTAATTAAGATATATTTTAATATTAAATGAAGAGCGAATTTATACATCTACACAATCATTCTGATAATAGTTTGCTGGATGGAGCACAGACTATTAATACGATTATTAATACTATGGATGATCTCAGTATGGATTCAGTTGCGCTTACAGAGCATGGTAATTTATTCGGAGCAATTTCTTTTTACAACCAAGCAAGATCAAGTGGCGTAAAACCAATCATTGGTTGTGAAGTCTATGTTGCAAAAGGAAGTCGTTTTGATAAAGAAAAAACTATAAGAGGAGGCAATTATAATCATTTAGTTCTTATTGCACAAAATTTAGAAGGATATAAAAATTTAATGAAAATTGTAACCCATGGCTATCTAGAAGGGTTTTATTATAAACCACGCATTGATATTGATATTTTGAAAGAACATAATGAAGGAATTATTTGCTTATCAGCTTGTTTGAAAGGCAGTTTAGCTGAAACACTTGTCTATAGCGGGTATGAAAGCGGGAAAGCTATAGCTGAAGAATATTCCAAGATTTTTCCAAATAGATATTATATTGAATTACAAAATCACGGCATTCCTGAAGAAATCCAAAATATTAAACTTGCTACAAGACTTGCTAAAGAAATGAATTTGCCAATTGTTGCAACTAATGATGCTCATTATGCTTTAAAAAGACATCATAGCGCCCATGATGTTCATATATGTATTGGTTCTGGGAAACAACTAAGCGATACAAAACGTTTAAAATATTATGGTGAAGAATTTTATTTTAAATCTCAAGATGAGATGTTTTCGCTGTTTAAAGAATTCCCCGAAGCATTAGAAAATACTCGAGCGATTACCGATTCAGTAGACCTTGAAATTCCAATGAAAGACTATCATTTACCATGGTATCAGATTCCTGATGGTTCCAGCGTTAAAGATATTGATGAATACTTAAAAATTCTTTGTGATAAAGGCGTTGAGAATCGTTTTTCTGAAAAAAGTAGTGAAATAGAAGAAAGATTAAATTATGAACTATCAGTAATCAAAAAAATGGGTTTTGCTAGTTACTTCTTAATTACAGCAGATTTTGTTCAATATGCTAAGAAAAATAATATCCCTGTTGGTCCAGGTAGAGGATCAGCTGCTGGTAGCTTAGCCTCCTATTGTCTTGGCATTACTGATATTAATCCCCTAAAACATAATTTACTTTTTGAACGATTTTTAAACCCAGATAGAATTAGCTTACCTGATATTGATATTGATTTTTGTATTGAAAGAAGAAACCAAGTTATTGATTATATTAAAGAAATTTATGGTGAAAAATCTGTCACCCAGATTATTACTTTTGGAAAAATGAATGCACGCGGTGTTATACGTGATGTCGGTCGT
>MDSY01006321.1_pt1 | contig 14107 bp, 9 predicted proteins | sample 811131 | NCBI WGS metagenome assembly MDSY01 (sample SAMN05326643, study PRJNA326480) | marine metagenome | isolation source: seawater | place: Atlantic Ocean: South West | collected 2010 | reverse complement strand
TGAATCTAATGAAGATGAATCTAATAAAGATGAATCTAATAAAGATGAATCTAATGAAGATGAATCTAATGAAGATGAATCTAATGAAGATGAATCTAATAAAGATGAATCTAATAAAGAAGATAATATTGAAATAATTTTAGAATGAATTTAAATAATAATTATTTTTTTTTGGATTTTTTTTTGGATTTTTTTTTGGATTTTTTTTTAACATTTTTTTGTTTGGTATAATTTTTAACAAATTTCATAATATCTTTATAACTTCTATCACCATCATATTCCTTTACTAATTTATTTTTATGATATAATCTTATAGTGGGGAATCCTTGTATATCTCCTTCTTTATTCACCGATTTATATTCTCCCATCTGTGAATGTTCTATTTCTCCATATTTTATAGGTGAATTATTTTTAAATTTTTCCCAATCATCTTTTATATTTTCACAATGAAAACACCCGGCCATATAAAATAATACCACAACCGGTTCTTTTTTTCTTTTATTGCTTATATTTTGTATAGTTATTTGTTTATCCATGTTATATTATATATTGAGATAAATATTTAAAAAGAAAATATATTTTAATTATTTAATGAATAATAAAACATTTAATCAGATTAATGTTTTAGATGGAGGAATACGAATATCAAACACTGATAGAAAGTTAAAAGGTGTTTTAAGATTTAATAATAATAATAATCATATAGAGGCGTATACTGGGATAAAAGATATTAATGGTAATGATTGGATTAATATGACTTCCAGTATTGCGAGTAATAATAAAGAGGGTTTAATTAAAGTAGGTGAAAATTTATTTATGAATAATAATGGTACATTAAATTCTATATCTGTAGGTTCTAGTAAATTTTATCAACATATAGTTACTGTATCTAAGTATAAATCTCAAATTTCTGATAGGTTTGATTCTAAATTACCCGATGGTACATTTGTTAATGGGGGGTCTGGTGATTTTACAAGTATTAAAGAGGCAATAGAATTTATAAAAAAATTAGATTGTGATAAATACCCAAGAGATCAAGATAATAGATGGTTAATTCTTGTATCTCCTGGATTGTATCAAGAATCTAATTTAGAAATATTACCTTTTATTTCTATACAAGGTTATGGAAGAGATATTACTATATTAGAACCTTTGGAAACTTTAGAAAATTTAGAAACCTTTATTAATTTGACAACCGATACTTCTATTTCAGATTTAACCATAAAAAATAATGAAAGTAAATATAAAATTATTTTGAATATTGATGTAAATAAAAATCTTTATACTGTAAAAACAGATTCACTTTTTTCATGTAATATTAATTTATTTAATATTAATTTTGTGATGGATATAAATAATGAATTTAGTGTTTTTAAAATAATAAGTGGTAATTTAAGAATAGATAGTATTAATTTGATTATTAAAAATTCAGGAGAGATAGATTTATTTGATGAATGTATTTTTGTATTTTTTATTAAACCTGGTTGTATAGTTGATATAAATCATTCAATATTTAATTTTAATACTCTAAACAATAATTTTGTTTTTTCAAAGTCATATTCTTCTCATATAGATTTTAGAAATTCTATAATAAGGAATAATGTGGATGATTTCTTTATTCAAAATGAAGAAAAAGATAATTTAATTTCTTATTTTTTTGAGTCTTTCAATTCAGATATTTTTTTAAAGAATAGTGAATTAGTAAATAAATCTTTAAATGGAGTTTTATTTAAATTAGAAGATGCTACATCAGATAAAATAAATATATTAGAAGAAAACAAAATGGATAAAATATTATTTAAAAAAAAAAACTATTATTTTAAAAGTAAAAGAAAAATTTTTTAATGATATTAAATTAAAAATATTAAATAAAAGAGGAATAAAAATCAATAATATAAATTATAAAATTCAAAACATTACATTTAATGAACAAGAATCTTCTTTTAATTTAAATTTAAATCACGAGTTAATATTAATTCCTTCAAGTATAGAAATAAAGACTTTAACTTTAACAAAAAATTTATATTTATTAGGAATAAATAGTTTAGTTAATACATTTTTAAGTAGTCATGGAGAGATTTTTTCATCCGAATCCAATAATTATATTATAGAATATAATGATGTATCAACCCAATACGGAACTAATAATATAACGGGCAAATCTCTTATAGAATTTAATTTATTTAATACTATAATAGTTAGTAAAGAAAAAGGAGATTTTAAAAATTTATCTAGTGCCTTAAAAAGTATAAATAATCTTGATAATAATAGAAAGTATTTAATAAAGATTCTAACTGGAAATTATGTGGAAACTGAACCATTAGAAATTTTATTGAATAATGATAGAATAAATATAACAGGTGAAGGTCCCAATACTGTAATTAATTTTAGAATAAAGAATAGCGATTTAAAAAAAAACGATTTAAAAAAAAGTAGATTTATTTTTAAAGGTTCGTCTGGTTCAATAGAAAATTTAACTTTTATTTTTAAGAATAATCCAGATAATTCTGGGAATTTAAACTTTTTAGAGTTTAGGGGTTGTGATAGAGTTTTTATTAAGAATGTTAATATTAAAATTATAGGGGATGATATAGATATTATAAAAATAATAAGTTGTACTAATAGTAATTTTCCTTTAGGAGCTGATAATACTCTAGATAATTTAAATATAGAAGCACAATATTTAGAAAACAATAACTCTTTAAGGGGGGTGGTTTTAAAAAATAGTAATCATATTGAACTCAATAAAATAAATATTAATATTTTTAAACAAGAACAAAAAAAAGACCCAGACCTAGAATTAAATGAAAAAAAAATTAATAAAATTTTGGAATGTATTCATTTAAATAATACAGTGATTAATGCGAAAAATGTAAATTTAGAATTAAAAACAGAATATAAAAATAATAGTATAATTAAAATTTCAAAATCAAAGGGTCCGATACCATCATTACAGAATAGTTTAATTTCGGGTGATAAATTAATACTTATAAGTGAGAATTCCTTAAATAATTTTGTTATAAAAAATGATTCTGAAAATAAAATTTTGGTTATGAATTGTAATATATTAGGAGATTTTTCCGGAAAAGGAATATTTTCTTCTGGTGGTATATCTATTTTTGATAAAAAGTTTTTTAGTTATCAAACATCATTATTATCAAATAAAGATTATAATATACTTATTGGAAATAATGCGGGTGAAAATACCATGGGGAAAAAAGAACAACAAGATAATATTTTTATAGGGAAAAACTCTGGAAATTTATTGGAAAAAGGAACAGATAATTTATTTATTGGAAATGAAAGTGGTTCTAAAAATAAAAATTGTAATCAAAATGTATTAATTGGGAATCATGTGGGGAAATATTTAAAAAATAATACGATGCAAACTGTAATGATTGGATTTAAATCCGGTTTTACAAAAGATAATAAAGATAATAATAAAGTTGGTAAAAATGTGTTTTTGGGAAGTTTTTCTGGTTGTGAAATTATCGGAGAAAATAATACTATTTTAGGAAACCAAAATGAAAATATAATTACTAAAAATATTAAAAATAATATTTTTGTTGGTAGTAATTCCGGAATTAATTCAAATGGAAGTAATAATATTTTAATTGGAAATGAGATACAAAATAAAGATATACCTAATAAAAAAATAAAAAATTTAAATATTCATATTGGAAACCGAGATATACAAACATTAGATTCTGATGCGAATATAAATATAGGACATAATATAACAGATAAAAAAGGTTCATCAAATATTAATATAGGAAATAATGCTGGTGGATTAAGTAAGAATGGGAATAATAATATGAATATAGGATTTCAAACAGGATATCAAAAAAATGACAAAAGTGAGGAAAACTCTAATGATAGGGAAAATATAATAATTGGTAATAAAAGTGGAAATAAAATACAAAATAATTCCAATATAGTTTTAGGTTTTCATTCTTTTCAAGGGGGGAGAGATAGTCAAAATAATACAATTATAGGTAATAAATCGGGTTCAAATTTAAATTCAAAAAATAATATTTTTTTAGGAAATAATATATGTAGTAAAGAAACTAATAAGGGGGATGATAATATTTGTATAGGTTATTCGGCAGGGGAAAAAATGGGTACTATAGAAAAAGGTAGTGATAATAATATACTTATAGGTAATTTTTCAGGATCGAATTCTATTAATACAACAAATAATATATTTTTAGGACACTCTGCGGGTAAAAATACTAAATGTCTTAATACTATTATTATAGGGAATGATGCGGGGAATGAATCAAAAGTAAGTACAGATAATTATGAGGGTTGTATTTTATTAGGTAACGAATCGGGGAAAAAAGCACAAAATTTAAAAGGAGATGTTTTAATCGGTCATAATACAGGAGTTGATATAAAAGGTAATATGAATACAATTATTGGATTTGATAGTGGTCAACGATTTGGGTCTAAGAACACAGTTATAGGGTATAAATCCGCATCTTTAGCTACCGGAAATAATAATACAGTTATAGGACATGCATCCGGAGGTAATATTTCAAATGGTAATGTTATAATTGGTGATGGTATTAGTATTTATGATAAAGATTTAACATCTAATAAATTAAATGAATGTGTTATTATTGGTTCACAATCTTCACAAAAAGCAAAATTAGGTGAGGGAAGTGTTATTATAGGATATGGCACCGGACAAAATAAGGGTAACAGAAATACATTAATTGGATATAAAATTCAATCTGTTAATAACGAAGTAGAAAATAATGATAACACAATTATAGGTTGGCAAGCAGGAATTAAATTAAATGGAAACTCTAATTTATTAGTGGGTAGTAAAATTTTATTAGATTCCATGGAGAAAAATAATATTAATAATAATATTATTCTAGGTAATTTATCTGCACCAAATAATTATGTATATAATAATTTATTCATTGTTGGCAATAACTCTGGAAATAAAATTGGAAATATTAATACAAATAGATATTACGAAGATTCTGAAACTATGATAATCGGGAATTCAAGTGGAAATGGTATCAAGAAAAATATTGGAAATTTAATATTGGGAAATAAAGTAGGTGAATATTTAGAATATGGATATAATAATACTTTAATAGGAGATAAAATCGGATTTAATTTAAATAAAGGTTCAGATAATTTATTTATTGGAAATTCTAAAACATTAATTTATAAAACAGAAGATGGTAGACATGATGTACCGAATAGTAATTTAGTATTATATCCTTCAGTAATTGTTGGGAACGAATCTGGATTTATTGAAATATTAAAATCATATAATTTAACAGATGATAATAAGAATAAAGTACGAGGTATTTTATCAAAAACAACTTATAGAAATAAAAAAGTCCTATTAAATTTAGAGAGCAATGAGTTTTTTATTACACAAAATTCAAATAAATTTCCTTTATTTTTAGTTGAATTAAACAATTTAAATAAATACCCTTTTATAAGAAATTTTGATGGAAATAATTGGGGGATGTATGAAAAAAATATAGATATTAAGCATTCAAAATTAAATTTTCATAATAAGTGGCCCATAATATTTAGTCCGGATGATATTCTGGAAATTGAATATATCTCAAAAATATCAAAAGGTAAAAAAATATTAAAAGTTAGAGTAGTTGCTATAATACAGACAATAAGAGAAACAAAAAACTTTATAGATAAAGATATAATTATTAAAAATATTTCACTTAATGATGAAAGAATTTATTTCGACTTATTAGAAGGAGAATTAGAAGGAGAAATAATTAACTCTAAATTATCAATTAAATCATACACCAGTTCAAATTATTATAATAAAGAAGGTTGTAATAATGTTTCTATTGGGTCAAAATCTGGAAATTTTAATATCTCTTCTGATAATGTTTTTATAGGTTCAAAAAGTGGTAAGAATTCATATATTGGAATTAATAATACATTAATTGGTTCATGTTCGGGAGAATCTTTGGGAGATGGTTCTAATAACACTATAATTGGTTGCCAAGCAGGTAAATTTATGTCTTCGTCTGGAAATATTGCTATAGGTAACAAATGTCTTGAGAATTCAAAGAATGTGTCTAATAATATAGTAATTGGAGAAGAAAGCAATCAAAATTTGCAAAAAGGGTATAATAATGTTTTAGTAGGACATCGGACAGGAATAGAACTTAAAGAAAGTAATAATAATATATTATTAGGAAATAATTGTTTAAATTTTAATAATAAAGCTAATAATAAAGCTAATAAAGCTAATAATAATATTATTTTAGGTAATAACATTATTAGTAATCAAGAAATAAATGATAAAATAATAATTGGAAATAATAATTTAACCACAATTAGAGATATTATTGAGTTTGAAGACGAACTCACATTATATATTCCTGTTGAAAACGGTTTAATTTTTGGAATTGATGAATTATACAAAATTTATAGTCTTGCTAATCCCATTGAATATAATTATATTAATACTAATGCTAATCCACATATTTATCCTAGAAAAAGTATAATACATAGATTTCCGGTAGGTAAAACTATAATAACACGGCAGGAACCTTTTACTGAAAGAGAATTACGAATAAAATTAATTGATAATAGCAATTCTTTAAAATATATTGATTTAGATGTAGATGTAGATGATACTAATAAACCTTTTATTACTTTAAAAATATTAGGAGAAAATAACGATAATAATAATATATTTCAAGGTGTTTATTCTGTAAACGAAATAAATAAAAATGACAACTACATGATATTAATTAAAAAATCAATAATTGATACTAGCCTTATTAATACTCACCTTGTTAAACTTAAAAACTCTTCCATAGAAATAAATAACAATATATGTATTCTTAATATTGATGGAAGACATTTCGAAGATGAAACCGGAAACATTACCCCTATTTTTAAAGAAAAATTAGGGATGAAAATTATAGAATTAAAACCTGAAATGATTATTGAGAAAGTTGTAAATCTAATAATTAACGGTGACAATTTAGACATTAATGATAATGTTTTAACACTCAGTAATCCAAAAAATGTATTTAAGATAGGTGATAAAGTTAATATTTTAAGTAAGAATAAAAAAATTACGGAAGCAAATTATGATAAAATCACCGGATTTATAATAAGTTCAATAAATGATAACGAAATAAAATTTGATAAAAATAATGTAAAGTTTAAAGATATTTTTACTATGCGTCCCCGAGTTGTAAGGATAATTTTAGCCCAAGAAAATAAAAAAAGAAATATAATATTCGGGAATTTAAATAATAATAAGTTATTATTTAATGGTAATGATAAAGATTTAAGCACCCAGATAACAACAACACATATTAATGGTTCTTTGGGAATAAAAGATTTTCTACTTTTAGAAAAAACAGAAGGTACACTTCAAAGGGGAATTAAATTAACTGAAAATCAATCTATTATATGGTTAGAAAATGGTGATATGGAACATGTACCTAAACTAAAAATGAAATATAACAAAAAAATTTGGACTATAAATATGGAATGTGATGAATAGACACCCATATCACCGACCTCACCAATAACCCCCGTTTTTAATAATTATTTTTATTTTTTATCAATATTAGTAATTATTTCAAAAACTTCATCGGGTAGATTAAAATGAGACCCATTTGTTTCCCCTTTTACATTTATAACATTATTTGTATTATTTTCATGTTTTAAATTAACTAACACCTGATTCCAATCTATTTCCTCAATTTGACCTAAATTATCTTTGATCATATTAGAAGATTCATTTGTATTTTTATCTTCAAATTTATTTTTATTCCAGTATTCCTTAGTAAAAGCAAGCGTAGATTCAAAAAATCTATCATAATAATTTAATGTATACGAAGAACCAGATACTATTGATATTATTTTATTAACTTCTAAAATTCCTAACGAAGTACATCCAACCAGTTTTTTATTTAAATGAATTAGGGATGCCACTCTTTTTTTAACAGACATAGGAGGATAATAATCATCGTCATCCATACAAACAATTATATCATTTTTACTATTTTCTACTGCAATATTCCTTTTTTCTCCTATTGTTTTTCTTTCATTTAATTTTATATACTTAATATTTTCTTTTGATGGAAGAATATCCTTTAAATTTTCATTTTCAGAATCATCTATAATTATCCACTCAATTTTATCCTGTGGATAATCTGTTTTTTCAAAATTTCTAATTGATAAATTAAATAAATATTTTCTATTATAAGTTGGTGTTATAATTGATACACCTGGGAAATCTTCATCAAAACAATCATAGTTAGTCTTCAATTTGTTAACATTTTTTAATTGTTTCCATATTTTATCATAAAAATCTTTAAAATTTTTTTCAAATTCTCTATTATTACAATTAATTTGTTTTTTACCTTTTTCAGTCATTTCTTCTAACTTTAATTCATCAATTTCTATAATTTTATTTATTTCTTCAATAGTATGTTTAAGATTTTCTTTATCTAAAATAAATTCACTGCCAAGAAAGTTTTTTAATTTTTTCTTTTTTTTTTGGTTTACAATAAAACCGGTAATATTATTTATTACATAATCTCTATAAGGTGCACAATCTAATACTACTGGAATACTTTTAGAAAGTAAGCAATCATGAAGAGTATTACCCATACTACTTATTGAAGATAAACATAAATGAATTCCTATACTATTAATAAGTTTTAAATATTCTGTAGTATTAAGATATTTTTCTATATAAATTATATTTTCTTGTTCTTTTTTTTTTATATTTTTAAAATAATGTTTATTACATAAAATAGTTAATTTAGGATAGTTTTTATCCCAAATGTCTAATACTTCATCAAGACATCTATAATTTGATAAACCAATAATAAAAAGATATTCATTAAATTTTTTTTCAATACTGTATATATATTTATCTTGTATTTTCCAACCTATATTTATTATTTTTTCTTTTTCAACAAAATTCTCAATAATATTTTTTCCATAGTCATTTCTTACTATTATGTAGTCTAATTTTTTAAAAAGAGGTATCCATACCTTATAAAATTTGTGTGGATCTATAACAAAAATATTTATAGGGGCATATTTAAAAAAAGAATTTGAAATAATACCTATAAATATATTCACATCCGCTATATTTGCTGTATTTTTATGGAACGGGCAGAATTCAAATGTTATTTTTTTTTTTCTCGAATAGAATTTATTTAAAATTTCACGGACAAGTTGCGAATCTGTAGATAATGAGTGTTTATTATCTATAGATATAATATTTACTTTCATTAAAAGTAAAAAATATAAAAAAAAGTTTTTTTAACGATGATTTAGTTTATATCTTTCGCGGCAACTTCGGCATCCCGACGTCCAACGTTTTATCCCTTCGTTGTAATCACATGAACGTGAAGAGCACAATTATCTAATTCAGAGTTATTTTGTATATTATTTATCATCCTTCTTCATCCTCTTCTTCATCCTCTTCTTCAAAGGCGATGACGATCTCTTTTATTTTCTGTTTAGTTAAATACTCTTTTAAGAATGCGTTTTTACTTAATTCCTCCGTTAATAGATATAATAGAGGAGCGTCCTTTCTATAAATAGTTTCATTACAGTTTTGGTTGTTTATTTTTTTTATTAATTCTTTAATTGATTTTCCTAGTTTTTTTGTTAATATAGTCTTCTCTTTCTCTTTCTCTTTCTCTTTAATGGTGTTGGCATTAGTGGCATTAGTGGCATTAGTGGCATTAGTGTCGGGAAATAATATGTCTATTATTGCAGGTGTTTTACCCTTTAAAAAATTTAAACTATTATTAATTTTAGTTTTCTTATTTAAAATGTTTATAATTTTTTGACCCGTATCCGTATCCGTATATTTCCTAGCTATTTGTTTAAGTTCTTCTATATAATCTAAACCATCTCTTGTATTTGTAAAATCAGGTTTTTTACTATTAAATACGCATTATTGCTTTAAAAGTTTAGCAAAGTTAGATTCATTATGCGAACAATTAAAAAAATTTATAACTTGATTAAACATCTCAAAAGATTTATTAAATATTGGTGTATTCTTCATTTTTTCTATAAAATTGATAACATTATGCCCGATTTTTGGGCTTGTTTCGAAATTACGTAAATGATTTAAAAAATTTTCTCGTTGTTCGGGCCCATCCTCATTAATATTTATACCAAAGAAAATTAAATTGGGATTCTTAGTTTTATAGTTTTCCCAACAAGTTGTATTGCTTGTTGAATCAATGTTTGATACATCACCGGGGCGCACCCCGGTCTGGCAATACCGTTCGTGCTGGGCTTTATGGCTTTTCAGGACCTTCCCTAAGCAATGCGGGCACATATACTCGTTCTCGGTGGGCAGATTGCTCCTGGTTGCGCCATCGGCGGGTGCGGAGCCGCCTAGCATTTGTTTACCATCGTTTTTTTGATTCATATTAGATAAAATATTCATAATTTTTATTATTTTTTGTTCTACTTCATTTTTATTTTCTACCACATTGTTATTGCCGATATTTTTTTTTTTTTTTTAGATTTATTTTTTTCCGGGGTTTCTTTAAACTTATACAGATTTCTATAAAAAGATATTAGTGTTATTAAGTTTATATTCTTTAAATAATTCTTTAATAATGGTTCTAAATTATTATCTAAAACTTTAAAATACATCATTAATTTTGTGTCTTTTAAGTTGTGATTTTTATTCTCGCATTCGGCCCCCGAACGGGTCCCTTCAGTCTGAGGGTCCTCCTTTAAGCTTTTAACTTTTTCATAAATACAACCAAATAACTCATAGGGTTCACTATCAATCGGCAACTGAAGACAGATGCACGGCGATTCTCCTTCCTCCACTGCCGCCGTTTGGCTTCTTAAACCACCTATACTGGCGGATTCCGTTAGACCATTATATGTACCACGTTGCCCTCTTTCTCTCAGAGCTTTTTTTTCTTTTTCTTTTGCTATTTTTTTATCTATATTATCAAGAGCTCCTAATTGTTGACGTATACCTTTAATATCTCTAGGAATATCTTGACCGGTTGCTGATTTAATTCTACTTGTAACTCCCGTTATTGCAGATTGAAAAGATGCGTATGTCCCTCTTCCCTCACCAATTCCTTTCTTTATACTATTAAATAGTCCCGATCCCGATGATTTCTGCACTTTTATAGATACTTTACTTTTTTTCTCTTTTTTTTCTTTATTCTTCTCATCAACTCTTTTAAAAAATAATTTTTTTAATTTTTCTACAATAGGTTCTCCTGATATACCAAGGGTGTCATCTGTAATAGAAAAAGATTTTGAAAATTCAATATCAAGTAATCCTTTTAAATCTGTATCGGAAGGATTTTTTGTATTTTTTGGTTTTTTACCCCGGGTATTTCGTTGAGTTTTAGCATTACCTCCTTTTTGTTTTTTTTTAGTATTTTTTGTTATATTAATCCCTTTTATTTTTTTAGATATATTTTGTAGCCTCATTAATATACCTATATAAAAAAAAATTTATTATTAATATAAAATTTATTGTTTATAAGTTTTTTTCTTTTTCAGAAATAATATTTTCTATTTTTTCAGAATATTGACATCCTAAAAATTTTTTATTTATCCATATATTTGAATATTTGACATTTTTATCATATTCTTCATCTGTTTGAGGTTGTTGTTTTGCTATAAACATAGTTCTATTAAATAAAGAAATGTCATTTTCCATTTCATTTCTTTCAACAAAATATTTTATTCCTTTGTAAATTATATCCATTTATTTATAAATTTAATTAAATGGATATATTTTAAATAAAAAAAATCAATTTTGAATATTTATTTTGGTACCCATGATAAATTAATATCGGTTTGCGTGCTTGTTGGTTCAGTTAATCTTTCTAATCTAGAGAAATAATTATTTACATTTTGAGTATTTCCATTCTTATCAATACTCCATAATTTTATAATACCTTTCCCTACATTAGACCAACTTTGATAATTATTATAATGATAATGATTATAATTTAAATTAGAGTTACTGGATTTATTATTAAGAAGACTATAATTTTCAAGTTTTGTATCCATTATATATATATATATATAAAATATTTTTTTACGTTATATGAATAAAATTAAAAAATATAATTTTTATAATGGATTCTAATAATGACTTAAGAAATGTTCTTCGTAAAATAATAAATAATTTTTTTACTAATAATGAAATTTCTGATGATATTAAAAAAGTACAAATATCTGATATTGAATTAAATAAAATTTGTAATGAACTTTTCTCGGATATAAAAAAAAATAATTCGAGTATAATAAATGAGGATGTTAAAATAGATTTGGAGTTATTTGAAGGTCTTGGGAATGATAAACAAAATAGTATTTTTTCAGGAATTAATAAATGTAAAACAAAATTAGGAAGTTTTTTACTAAAAAATATTTTAAATAATCCTACAAAAAATATTAATACTTTACTTTCAAGACAGAATATTATAAAAAAAATAAATTCAGATTCAAAAATTAAAAAAACAATTGAATTAAGTTTAGATATAATAAAAAAAAATGAAATGGATATTTTATATCTTTGGAAGGAATTAGATGAAGAAAACCAATATTTAATTAATATGGTTTTTTTCCAGAATAGATTTTTAAAAATTTTTAATAAAAATGAAACAGTTCTAAAATTTTATAATTTTTATGTAATTTTGTTTGCTCCTTTACATTGTATTTTAACACCAATAGTTATGGTTTTAGCACCATTTATATTTATTAAATTTTATTTTAAACAAGAAATCTCACTATCCTTATATTTAAAATTATTAAAAGTTGCTATTTCTGGAATATCAAATTTAATGAAATTTGATCCAACAAAAGATAATACTACATGGAGCATAGGGAAAATGGTATCTGTTTTAATGTGGATTATATTTTATATACACGCATTATATAGTAATATTCAACTTGCCAAAACCACAAATGAAATTATAAATATTTTACATCAAAAAATAAATAAAATTAGTGAATATGTTAAAGAAAGTCATAAATTATTTGATTTAATAGGTAAAGATTTGGAAAAACAAGGGAAAATAATAAATTATAAAGTTGAGAAAACATTTGGTATTTTATGGGATGATACCTTTACTCAAAAACCAAGTATTATGTCTAATAAAGGAAGAATTTTAAAAACTTTTAAATGTTTAAGGGATAATAACAAAAACTTGGTTGACCTACTAAAATTTGTATCTACTGTAGATTTATATTCGGGATTATCAAATTTATACTCTGACGGAGACTATTGTTTTCCGACTTATTCAACTAAAGTAAATCCGCATATATTGATAAAAGATTTGTGGTATCCTATTTTAAAAAAAAAAATAGTAAAAAATAATATAGAAATAGGAGAGAATAATCCATTAAATGCTATAATAACAGGACCTAATGCAGGTGGTAAATCAACATTTATTAAATCCTTAACACTAAATATTATTTTTGCACAAACATTTGGAATATGCCCTTCGGGGGAGTTTAAAATGACTCCTTTTAGTTTAATTAATACATATTTAAATATTCCGGATTGTAAAGGTAAAGAATCTCTTTTTGAGGCAGAAATGAGAAGATCTTTAGAACATATTAAATCTTTAGATAAGATAGAAAAAAATAATCATAGTTTTGTTATTATGGATGAGATTTTTAGTAGTACTAATCCGAATGAAGGAATCTCGGGAGCTTATGCTATAGCCGATAAATTAAGTAAATATAAAAATAATATATGTTTGATAACTTCACACTATAGTTATCTTACTAATCTTGAGAAGGAAGGAAAATTTAAGAATTATAAAATACCAATATCAAGAGATAAAGCAAATAATATAGTTTATAATTATAAATTAGTACAGGGTATATCTAATCAGTTTATAGCATTAGAACTTTTGGAGAAAAAAGGTTTTGATAAAGAAATAATTAAAAAAGCCCAGAAAATAAATAATGAGATATCTGAAAATATTGAAAGAGTAAGACCCAAACGAAAATTGAAAAAAAAATTTAAAATAACTAATAAATTAAAAGATACTAAAATAAATAATAATAATAAATTAAAAGATACTAAAATAAATAATAATAATAAATTAAAAGA
>MDSY01158279.1_pt1 | contig 14108 bp, 10 predicted proteins | sample 811131 | NCBI WGS metagenome assembly MDSY01 (sample SAMN05326643, study PRJNA326480) | marine metagenome | isolation source: seawater | place: Atlantic Ocean: South West | collected 2010 | reverse complement strand
TTTGTTTATTTTGTTTATTTTGAATTTCGATGAAGTGTTTAATGGTTGATAAAGATTTCTGAATATTTTCACTTGAAGTCGTTACTATAGTTGGTAGAAAAGAATTTATTCCTTGTTTCCAAAAAAAATCACAAATTTCTTGTAATTTTGAAATTTGTGATTTATCAATATCTGTAAACGATAAACCTAAACCTCCATTGATTTGTAGGTCAAGGCCTCCTAAAGAAACCAAGTTTCCTTGTGCATCATGAATTTTATAATTTTCTAAATGGTCAATACTATGAGCTGCGTTTATTATATTTTGAATTATTCCTTGTTCATCAATTAAGATTTGTTGTAATCCTTGATGTCCAAATAACTTAGCATTAGTAATAATAGTTTTTTGCATTATATCTACTCTCGTTTTATTTGTAAGTGTTAGAACAAATTAGCAAGTAAAACTAATAAAACCGCGAATTGTTGATATAAAAACAAATTAATATTTTTCATCTTAAGACTATGGCTAATTTTTAAGTATGGTAAGAATTTTAGAATAATTTTGTTTGCATCTTAAATCTCACAAAATTTTAGGTCATTATAACCATATTTAATTTTGTGAGACTTAAAATTTATTTGAATTAACGGTTAATAAGACTTCGAGCACGACGCTCTTTTAGATAAGACATAAACTCTCGTCCTTCCCTTAGACGACGTACTAACATTTGAGGATTTCCCAACATTTCTTGGACAATAGGAATAATTGTACGACGACGGAAATAAAAACGACGATACATTTGTTCAACAGCATCTTCAATATCACTTGATGATAATCCAGGATAATGCAGTGTAGACATTTGAATGCCAGAATTGGCAACTAAATCTCCTTTACTAAACCATCCATTGTCTTGTGCTTGCTTGTATAGTTCTGTACCTGGATAAGGAGAAGCAATAGATACTTGAATTGTATGAGGACTTACCTCACAAGCAAAACGTATAGTTTCTTCAATAGTCTCTTTTGTTTCGTTTGGCAACCCAATGATAAAAGCTCCATGTACTTTAATGCCTAATTTAGTACAATTTGCCATAAACTTACGGGCTACTTCGAGTTTAATTCCTTTTTTGATACCATCAAGAACTTTTTGATTACCAGACTCAAGACCTACCAACAATAGCCTTAATCCATTATCGCGTAAAGTTTTAAGAGTTTCATAATCTAAATTAGCACGTGCATTACAACTCCAGGTTAAATTAAGCTTTTTCAAATGTTCACTGATTGCGATAACACGTTTCTTATCAATAGTAAAAGTATCATCATCAAAGAAATATTCTTGAACAGAATTACCCCAGATCGACTTAGCTAAAGCCATTTCTTGTCCTACAATATTAGGACTTTTGGCACGGTAGTCATGACCTCCAATGGTTTGTGGCCATAAACAAAAAGTACATTTTGCTGGACAACCTCTTCCTGTATATAAAGAAATATACGGATGAAGTAAATAGCCAATAAAATATTTGCGAAAATCAAGATTTTTCTGATATACAGGGAAAACACTTGGCATTGAATCCCAATCTTGAACTAATGGTCGCTCTTCAGTGTGTTTTATATTGTTGAATTTATCTCTATAACTCAACCCCTTTATAGTATCGTAAGGTTTTCCTTCAGCTAATTCCTTACAAGTATAATCAAATTCAGAACGACAAACGAAGTCTAAAACAGGATTTTCTTCCAGTGTCTCAGTTGGCAATACTGCTGCATGCGCTCCTAGGAGACCTATCTCAGCTGAAGGATTTTGCTTTTTAATCGCTTCAGCACACTTCACATCATTTGGTAAAGTTGGAGTACTGGTATACATGATAATAAGTTCGTAGTCTTTAGAGATACTAAGAACATCTTCAATACTTTGGTTATGAGCGGGAGCATCAATTAATTTACTGCCTGGAACCAAAGCCGCTGGCTGTGCCAACCATGTAGGATACCAAAAAGAAGTAATTTCTCTTTTTGCTTGATATCTTGCTCCTGCACCTCCGTCAAATCCATTAAATGAGGGCGGACTTAAAAATAAGGTCTTTTTCATAATACTTCCTCACACTATCATTTAGACAATTATCATATAATCTAACAGTCTTAGTAGGAATTAACACTTAAAGGTTCCTTAAAAACTTTTATTAAAATATAAAGTTATAAATTTTATGAGCAGTTATGTAATAGTTGCACTAAATATTTAAGCTAAAAAAATATAATCTAGACTATATTAAACAGTTTAGTCATTTATTTTCTCTTATTTTAAATTTATACACTAGAATTGAACTTATATTATTGTGTAATAGCCGAGTTGGACTTAATAACCAAAGTCATTTATTTTATTAGAGATATCAATTTCAACATTAACTTAGTTTTAAACTACAGGAGATAAATTAGCTTATGCAAGAGCTTGCCTTACGATCAGAACTTGACTTCAACAGTGAAACTTACAAAGATGCGTATAGCCGCATCAATGCCATTGTTATTGAAGGAGAACAAGAAGCCTATCAGAACTACCTCGACATGGTACATATGCTACCAAAAAACAAAGATGAACTAGTTCGTCTTTCGAAAATGGAAAATCGTCACAAAACGGGCTTTCAGGCTTGTAGTAAAAATTTAAATGTTATTCCTGATATGCAATATGCTAAGGAATTCTTTTCTCAACTTCATGAAAATTTTCAAATAGCAAAAAATGAAAAAAAAGTTGTTACTTGCTTATTAATTCAGGCTTTGATTATCGAAGCTTTTGCGATCGCTGCTTATAATATATATATTCCTGTAGCAGATCCTTTTGCTCGTAAAATCACTGAAAATGTTGTTAAAGACGAATATAAACATTTGAACTTTGGTGAAGTTTGGCTAGGGGAAAATTTTGAATCATCTAAAATAGAACTAGAAGAAGCAAACAAAACAAATTTACCTATCGTCTGGAAAATGCTAAATGAAGTTGAGCAAGATGCCAGTATATTAGGAATGGAAAAAGAAGCACTAGTTGAAGACTTTATGATTAGTTATGGAGAAGCGCTAGGAAATATTGGTTTTTCTACTCGAGAAATAATGAGAATGTCTTCTCATGGTTTACGTGCCTCCTAAATATTAGAACATTTAAAATTAATTTAGATACATAAGGGTCTAATGACAATTATGACATTTAGACCCTTTCTCCTTTTTTTTAATAAAACTGATCAATAATTAAATATTAAGTTAAGATTATCGAGAGCTTTAACTTTTTTAATGATTTAGTTTCTTCTCTGCTTAATTATCCTATAAAGTAATCAATGTTTGGTCTAATAGGTCATCTCACAAATTTAGAACATGCTCAATCCGTTGCTGGTAGACTTGGTTATACTGAGTATGGTAATCAGGGACTGGATTTCTGGTGCTCTGCTCCGCCATTAGTTGTTGATCATTTCCAAGTTACTAGTGTTACAGGACAGGTCATAGAAGGAAAGTATTTTGAGTCTTGCTTTTTACCGGAAATGCTTGTTAATCGGCGTATTAAAGCAGCAATTCGTAAAATATTAAATGCTATGGCGTTAGCCCAAAAAAATAACGTCAACATAACAGCATTAGGTGGTTTTTCTTCAATTATTTTTGAAGAATTCAATCTTAAAAATAACAAACAGGTACGTAACGTATCTTTAGAGTTTAATAATTTTACGACAGGCAATACTCACACGGCTTATATTATTTGTCGTCAATTAGAACAAGCTTCTAAGAAATTAGGAATTGATCTATCAAAATCAACTGTAGCAGTTTGTGGTGCAACAGGAGATATAGGTAGTGCCGTTTGTCGTTGGCTTAATGAAACTACCGATATTAAAGAACTTTTACTAATTGCTCGTAACCAAGATAGATTGCAAAAGTTACGTAGTGAATTAAATCAAGGACAGATTCTCGGCTTAGAGGAAGCCTTGCCGAAAGCAGACATCATTGTCTGGGTAGCAAGTATGCCAAAAGGAGTGAAAATTAACGCTGAAACTCTTAAGAAGCCTTGTCTAGTAATTGATGGAGGCTATCCTAAAAATTTAGGGACACAAATTCAACATCCCGATATTCATGTTCTTAAAGGGGGGATAGTGGAACATTCCTTAGATATTGACTGGAAAATAATGGATCTTGTCAGTATGGATGTTCCTTCTCGTCAAATGTTTGCTTGTTTTGCAGAAGCGGTTTTACTTGAATTTGAACAATGGTATACCAGCTTTTCTTGGGGGCGTAATCAGATTACTGTATCCAAGATGAAGCAAATTGGAGAAGCATCTATTAAGCACGGTTTTAACCCACTACTTAAATGGTAATAATTATTACTATTTAAATTAAAAGATAAGTATCTTTTGTTTTTTATTAAAGTTTAAAAACAAAAAATACTTATCTTTTAATCAATGTGAAAAAATTCTAAGCAAGGACTTTAGTATAAAGTTTGTTCCAATAATCAATTGTTTTTTTTGAGTAGGTAAACGATGCAAGTAAATTAAACGTCTTGCTATATAAGCTAATTGCCCTTCTATTTGTATTCCTAAAGAAGATACTGCAGCGTTTTTATTACCTAAAACAATCATTTCTCCTAATGGCTGATAGGAAAAAGATAAGAGAGAATTATTTACAATTGATGCCCATATATTCCAAGCACAATAATCTGCTTGTTGAAATGCAGTTTGAGCTGTTGGACATAACTTATTCTCCAGATTTTCTTGATATTCTGCAATATCACCAATTGCAAAAATCTCAGGATGATTAATTATTTGTAATTTAGAATTAATTATTAATGATCCTCTTGAATTTTTTAGTAAAGGTAATTTATTGATTATTTCTAGAGGTTTAGTCCCTATAGTCCAAATTACTAAATCCGTAGGAATAGTTTTATTTCTATTTTTATTTAATAGAGATAAGCTATTACTAGAAACTTGAGTTACTTTTGTTTCTAAATCAACAAAAATATGACGAGATTTCAGCTCTTTATTCGCAACATTTTGAATAAAATAAGAATAACTTTTTAAAATATTTTTATTTTTTTCTATTAGGCGAATTCTAGCTTTTTTCTGTAAAAGATCTGATAACTTACAAGCTATTTCTACTCCACTACTTCCGCCACCAACAATAGCTATACGAATTTTTTCAGTTTGTCTTTTTTCTAACGATAATAAGGTCTTTTTGATAAGGTAAGCATCATTAACTGTTCTAAACGGAATAGCATTTTCTTGAGCCCCGTCACAACTACCAAAAGAAGAGGAGACCCCAGTTGCAAGAACAAGCTTATCGTAATATAAATTACTCTTACCTTCTAATTGAATGATTTGTTTTTTTATATCGATCTCAGTTACTAATCCTTGCTGGAAAGAAATATTTGTATTTGCTAACAGTTTTTTAAAGGGAAAAGTGATCTCCTGCTCTTCCATTTCATTAGTTATTAATTCATAAAGAAGCGGAGTGAATAAAAAATGATTATTTTTATCAATTAGAGTTATTGTCAGATATTTGTCTCGTTTGACAAATAACTTTGAGAGACGTAAGGCTGTATAAAGACCACCAAAGTCTCCTCCAACGATACAAATACGTAATATCTTTCTTTCCATAAAGATTACATTAGCAATAAATTCTAACTATAAAAGTAATTCTCGATAGTAGTAAATATTTAAGCACATCAGCTAAGATTTAAATATTTTGCTACGAAGTTTTAAAAAATATAACCACTACAAACTAATAATGATTGTACAAAATACTTAAACATCAGATAGTTGAATTAATAAAATTCAACTATAAGTTTTTATTAATATTCTAATTATTTTAAGAAATATGAATTTTTTCTATAATCTAAAAAAATAATCAAATAATTTCAACAAAAAAACATAGCAAAATTAAGTTAACCAAGACTTAAAGTCTTCAGTAAAAGAATTATTTAAAATAGATTTTCGAATATCTTGAGTAAATTTAACAAGTTCAGTAATATTATGTAACGACAAGAGAGTGTAACCTAACATTTCTTGTGATCTTACTAGATGATTTAGATATGCTCTTGTAAAGTTTAGGCATGTATAACAGGTACATTTTTCATCAAGTGGCCTAAAATCTTCTCGGAACTTAGAATTTTTGAGATTCCAGCGCTCTCCAGCGACCAGCGCTGTTCCATGACGACCAAAACGAGTAGGAATTACACAATCGAACAAATCTATACCAGAAGCAATTGCCATAGCTATCTCTTTATATGTGCCTACTCCCATCAGGTAACGAGGTTTATTTTCAGGAAGCAATGGAGCAGAGAATTGTACAATATCTTGAATTAGAGAAGAATCTTCTCCAACACTAACTCCACCAATAGCATAACCTGGTAAATTTAATTCAATTAACGATGATATGGCTTTAAGTCTTAATTGAGGAAAAGTCCCTCCCTGAACAATACCAAACAAAGCTTGATCTTCGACTCTATTATGAGCTTGTATACATCTTTTTAACCAGCGGTAGGTGCGATTAGTTGCAGATTCAACGATTTGATAATCAGCATTACCTGGAGGACATTCGTCAAAAGCCATTATAACATCTGCCCCTAATGCATTTTGAATATCAATCGATTTTTCTGGTGTCAATTTAATTATACGACCATCTTTTGGAGAACGAAATGTTACTCCTGATTCTGAAATCTCTCTAAGTTTACTAAGACTAAAAACTTGAAAGCCTCCAGAATCAGTTAAAATAGGACCATCCCAATGCATAAACTTATGCAAGCCTCCTGCTTTTTTAATAATACTTTCGCCTGGTTGCAGATGAAGATGATAGGCATTAGCTAAAATCATCTGTACTTCTGTATTTTTTAGCTGATTAGGCGTAATTCCTTTTACTGCAGCTATTGTTCCAACTGGCATAAATCTTGGAGTTTCTACTATCCCATGAGGAGTAGAGTAAATTGCTGCTCTAGCTTGAGTGTTACAGCATTTTTTTTGTAGTTGAAAAGAAAATTTCACAGTGATTACAATAAAGGTATATTTATTTAATTTAAAACGAGAACTTCATACTAAAAAATATTATTTAGTTGATAACTTTGGTAAAACTTAACATAATATTTATTATTAACTTACCATTTATCTTAAATGAGGCATCTAGTATACTATCAATAAAATTTTAAATTACTTGCTATTATCGGAATATTTAATTCTTATATTTTTTACATTAAAACTAACTTAATCAACTACTTTTATTGAATATTAAAAACTATTTTTTGTTCATAATGTAAATTATATAATTTTGCTTTCAATTATGTTAGATATCTCTAAAATTACTGAAAAAATTCCAAAAATTGGCGAATACTTAAGACAAGAAGCTTCCGCTAATTCTCAAAAATTAGAAAGAGGACGAACCATACTTCAAGAAGCACAAAAACAACAACAAAATTTAATTAAAAAATATTATGATTGGCATCAAGATTTAAATTTCAAGACGGCTATCCCTGTTGAGCCTTTAGATACTTGCCTAAATATTAATTGCAATTCACATGATCATAGTGTATTTGCTACCGATGGGTCTCAAATTGTTCCTTCACATCATGAAATTGCTTATTGTTATTTAATTAATATAGGTAGAGTCATCCTCCACTATGGAAAAATACTACATCCTTTATTAGAAAGTATTCCTGAGGTATATTATCATCCTGAAGATCTTAATATATCAAAAAAATGGGGGATTAAGACTGAAGAATGGCTATGCTATCAAAGACTTATATTAGAAAATCAAAACCTAGCACAAATATCATGTAATTGGGTTGATAGCCTTAATAATTCTACTGGTCATTTTTTATCTATTGTCGATGGTCCTTTGACATATTGGTTTTTAGAAGGATTATCAGAAGAAGTTCATGATTTAATATTAGAGCCTATTCAAGAAGCTTGGGATAAGTTAAAGTTTTTCAATATTCCTTTAATAGGTTATGTTAGCTCTTCAAGTAGTATCGAAGGAATAAACTTCTTAAGATTACATAACTGTATTTTTGATAATCCTGATTGTGTTAATAATTGTAATAATTTTTTAAAAAGACAGACCCCATGCCAAATTATTGAACCTTTAAAAGATATTACTTTGTGGGGAGAAATTCTTAAACCAGGGCAAAGAGGTCCACTTTGGAAAAGTACTGCTAATATCCTGAAATCATATAAAAAAAAGCAACATATATATTTTTGCTATATAAATATTGGTAGTGAAATAGCAAGAATAGAATTTCCTGAGTGGGTTGCCGAAAATTCACGATTACTTAATCAAGCACTCGAAATAGTTTTCTCTCAAGTTAATAAAGGTTTCGGTTATCCAATAGCTTTATCAGAAGCTCACAATCAAGCTGTAATTCATGGACGTGATCGAAGACATTTCTTTTCTATGTTAGAGAGGCAAATGGTTCAATCTGGAATTCGAAATGTAAAAACTTCTTATAAAGAGACAAGAAAACGTAATAGTATTGCTTAAAAATATTTTTGATAACTTATTGTTAATAACCTTTCCATCATAGTGTTTTTATTAGCTATTATTTTTACTTAATATACAAAAGATATAAAAAAGTTTTAATTATCAAGCATCATATCTTCTTGACATGACATCTTTCTTTTCTAAAAATAATATAAGAGTCCAGTATAAAAATACTGAACTGCTTAAGATTATTTTACTTATAAATTTGATAACACATCATTGGCTGCTGCTAAAGTTTGTTCAATATCTTTAAAAGTATGAGCTAAAGACATAAAACCAGCTTCAAACTGTGAGGGTGCAAGATAAACACCTTTTTCTAGCATTCCTCTATGAAAGCGACTAAATTTGTTTAAATCAGACCTTTTTGCATCACTGTAATTATGTACAGGTCCTTCAGTGAAAAATAATCCAAACATAGCTCCGGAGTAACTACCACAAACAGCATGCCCTTTATTTTTAGCTATTTTTAGTAATTCTTCATTTAATTGTTTTGTGATTTCTTCTAGTTTTTCGTAAGTTGCTGGTCTTTGTAATATCTCTAAAGTTTTAATTCCAGCTGTCATTGCTAATGGGTTACCAGATAGAGTTCCTGCCTGATATACTGGGCCTGCGGGGGCAATCATGGACATTATGTCTGCACGACCTCCATAAGCTCCTACTGGCAAACCTCCACCTATTACCTTACCTAATGTTGTTAAGTCAGGAGTTACTCCTAATTTTTGCTGAGCTCCTCCATAAGCAATACGAAAACCTGTCATTACTTCATCAAAGGTTAATAAGGCGTTATTCACTGTAGTTAATTCTCGCAATCCCTCCAAAAATCCTGGATCTGGTTTGATAAAACCTGAATTTCCAACTACAGGTTCAAGTATAATTCCAGCTATATCATCAGGATGTTCTTTAAATAAATTCTTTACTGCTTCTAAATCATTGTAAGGAGCGGTTAATGTACTAGCAGTAGTACTCTTGGGCACTCCTGGTGAATCAGGAAGACCTAAAGTTGCAACTCCAGAGCCAGCTTTAACTAAAAACATATCAGCATGGCCGTGATAACAGCCCTCAAATTTTATAATTTTCTCTCTGCCAGTAAATGCTCGCATTAAACGTAATACTGACATGCATGCCTCAGTCCCAGAATTAACAAAACGAACCATTTCAATACTAGGAACAGCTTCAATAACCATTTCTGCTAATATATTTTCTAACAAAGATGGGGCTCCGAAACTTGTTCCATTTTCTAAAGCTTTATTTAGTGCATTTATAACTTCTGGATGGGCATGCCCACAAATAGCAGGTCCCCAAGTACCTACATAATCAATATATTGATTTCCATCTACATCCCAAGCATAAGCTCCTTTAACACGATCAAAAACGACAGGTTCACCATTAACTGATTTAAATGCTCTTACAGGAGAACTAACTCCACCTGGCATTAATTTTTGTGCAGCAGCAAAAATCTCTTTAGATTTTTTAGTAATTAGTGATGTGTTTGTATTCAAAGTTAGTCTCCATATTTATGAAAAATATTTATAATAATAAAGCCTACACCAAGTGATGTGTTTTTTCATTTTGATACATTAGACTTTACAGTTATTAGAATAATAACTAGAAATATTTTACTTAATTCTATAAAAAAAGATAGAACTAACCATCATAAATGTTATTAAATAAAAAACTATCTTTTTATAAAGTCAAAATACTTGTGATATCAAGTCATAGGTTTCCATATTTTAGAAAGGATTATTGAATATATAAATAGTTAGCATTTTTAAAATATTTCCCGATTTATTTCTCTAGAGTAATAATTAATTCTATGAAAGTTTTAGCACATTAATAATAGTTTGAATTTTATGTTTCAGGTTTTTAATTAAACAAAATATCGTTATTAAAGTAATATTTAAAGTATTAATTTCTAAAATGCATATCTTTGTATTTGTTATGTAAGCTTAACGATTACTCTTATTTTAAAAAAGTTTTTATTAATAAAGTATAGCTATACATAACTTATTTTTTGTACTAAGAAGATATACTAATTTTAATTGATATATATGGGATCAACATCAATTCTAAGCTTCACTGATGATGGACACATCTTATGCCAGGCTTTTATTTCAGCAGTAGTTACTTGCAGTTTTGATTTAAATTTAAGTAATATTTGCCATCGATAACGTTTTTCCAGTTTTGTTATGTTAGCAGGTGCAGGACCTAAAATTTCACAATCTAAAGTAAAGCTTTTTACTAAAAAATCATAAAAAACTTCAGACGTTTTTTCAACTTCTATAGCATTAAAACTACTTAGTTGAATTAGTAGTAAACGGCCATAAGGAGGAAGATTTAATTCCTCTCTTCGAATTAATTCTTTTTGAACAAAACCTTCGTAATTATGCTTTTTTACTGTTTGAATAACTGTATTTTCAGGAACATAAGTTTGTATTATTACTTGCCCAGGCTCTTTTCCTCTTCCAGCTCTTCCTGATACTTGCATTAATGTTTGAAAGGCTCTTTCTGATGCATAGTAATCAGATAAATATAATAATCCATCTGCAGAAACAACACCTACTAAAGTTACTCTATCTATATCTAAGCCTTTAGTCAACATTTGTGTTCCTACCAAAATATCAACTTTACCTTCAGAAAATTTGTTTAGCAAATTACGATAGGAACCTTTTTGACGGGTAGTATCGCTATCAAATCTCAGAAAACTTAGCTCAGGGAATTCCCTATTTAAAGCTTCAGTTACTTTCTGAGTTCCATTTCCAAAAAACTTAAAATATGGAGATTTACATTCAGGACAATTTACAGGTTGTAGTTGTGAACTATTACAATAATGACACTTTAATACCCCACAAGATTTATCATCATAATGATAAGCAAGTGAAACATCACAATTAGGACACTTCATTACATAACCACAACTTCTGCATGACACAAATGTACTGTGTCCTCTTCGACCAATAAAGAGAATCGCTTGGTGTTGTTGTTTTTTTAAGTTACTTAACGAATTTTTTAAGGAACGACTAAAAATTGATTTATTTCCTAGCTTTAACTCATTTCTCATATCAACAACTTCAATTGGTGGCAGTGGTCTTGAATTTATTCTCTCTGGTAAAGATAAATAGTGTGAATTTAAGGATGATTTATTAGAATGGTGAACAGAAATCCATGACTCTAGAGAGGGTGTTGCTGAACCTAATATAACTGGACAGTTCTCCAAGCCGCCTCTTATTTTTGCTACTTTTCTTGCATGGTAGGTTGGAGAGATTTGTGTCTGTTTAAAACTAGAGTCGTGTTCTTCATCTAAGACTATTAATCCTAAATTGAATAAAGGAGAAAAAACTGCTGATCTGGTACCAATAACTATTTTAGGTTTACCATCTAACATTTGCCGCCAAGTATCATATCTCTCTCCATCAGATAAATTACTATGATATACAAAAACCAAATCTTCAAACCTTTCTTGAAATCTATCCATTAACTGAGAGGTTAAGCCAATTTCAGGTACTAATACTAATGCTGACTTACCTTTATTTAATAATGTAGAAATTGCTTGTATGTAAACTTCAGTTTTACCCGAACCAGTTACCCCATGTAACAATACTTCAGCATACTGTTCTAAGCTATTAATGATATTTAAAGCTTTAGCTTGATCTGATGTTAGTGTTTTTTTAAGTCCTATTTTTTCTAGTGTTTGTTTTGGTAGTCTTAACTTTTCTCTATACTCAATGTAAAGATGTTTTTTATTTTCCAAGGCTTGAACTACTGAAAAGCTAACTTGGCTTGTAGCTAACAATTCACTTAGTAAGATACTACCGTTATTAAGTTGTAATATCTCTAAAACTACTAATTGTTTTGAAGTTAAATCACTAGAATTATCTTTGTCTAATTGTATTACTAATTTTTGTTTTTTAACTTGAGAATTATTAGGCATTTCTAAATAGTCTTCTATCCAGCCTAGTTTTTTTAAAACTTTAATTCCCTTGTAATAATCTTTGATTTTACTCTGTAAATATTTAACACTATAACTTTTGCTTTTTGTCTTTTGAAGTAAATCTAAAATTTTGATACTAGAATTGTGTAAATCCTTTGTCTCATAATTTACCACTTCTGTTATTAGACGAATTCTTCTTTGTGACTTACCTAAAAGTCTTGGGGGTAAAGCTGCTTTAATAACATTAACTAAATCTGTATGATAATATTGTGCAACTTCATTCAACGTTTCCCAATATTTTTCAGAAAAAAAAACTTGTTGTAATTACATCATTGATATATTTAATTTGCTGGTAATCAATATTATTAGGATAAGAAGTAACATAATTAAGAACAATACCCCCTATGATTCGTGCTTTAAAAGGGACATTAACAATATCACCAGGTTTTATTGTTAAATTTTCAGGGATACCATAAGTGTAGGGTTTTTCTAGTCCTGGACAATCAACTAAAACTTCAGCCATTTGAAAATTTGATTGATTAGATTTAGTAAAATATCTTTGATTAGGAATCATTAACTTTTTTTGACGAAATAAATATATATTACTTAAGTTTAAAAAGCTTATCATTTCTCTGAGTTATATGATAATCTCCCTCAAAAAAATTAAAATCTCTTGGAAAATATAAAGAGGTAATTGTCATACTATGTAATAAAGTTTACATAAATTAGGAAAGAAAGATAGTGAGTTATAGTATTGTTTATATACTGTAAAAATAAAATATGCCGACTCTAACTAATGGAAATTGAATGGCAAAGTGTAAAAAATTATGACGATATACTTTATAGTAAATTTAATGGTATTGCTAAAATAACTATTAATCGTCCGCATAAACGTAATGCTTTTCGTCCAAAGACTGTTTTTGAATTGTACGATGCTTTTTGTGATGCTCGTGAAGATAATACTATTGGTGTAATTCTGTTAACAGGAAAATCACCTCATACAGATGGTAAATACGCTTTCTGTTCAGGCGGCGATCAAAGTGTTAGAGGAAGTGCTGGATATATAGATAACGAAGGGATACCTCGTTTAAATGTTCTTGATTTACAAAAACTAATTCGTTCTTTGCCAAAAGTTGTTATTGCTTTAGTGGCTGGCTATGCAATTGGAGGAGGAAATGTACTTCAATTAATGTGTGACTTAACAATTGCAGCAGATAATGCAATCTTTGGACAAACAGGACCAAAAGTTGGCAGTTTTGACGGTGGCTTTGGAGCTAGTTACTTATCTCGAGTAGTTGGTCAGAAGAAAGCTAAAGAAATCTGGTTTCTTTGTCGTCAATATAATGCGATGCAAGCGTTAAAAATGGGATTGATTAATTGTGTAGTACCAATAGAGAAATTAGAAGAGGAAGGAATACGATGGTCTATGGAAATATTAGAAAAAAGTCCTATAGCAATTCGCTGTTTAAAATCTTCGTTTAATGCTGATTGCGATGGACAATCAGGCTTACAAGAATTAGCAGGTAATACAACTCTTTTATATTATATGACAGAAGAAGGCAACGAAGGGAAAAGGGCATTTTTAGAGAAACGTAACCCTGATTTCAGCCAATATCCATGGTTACCATGATTCAGATGTAATAATTATATGTAAGAGAATTTTTCTATTTTTTCACATATCTAATATACATATTAAAAGCCTTCCTTTTATCTGCTAAAAGGAAGGCT